>FUHP01000007.1_pt1 | contig 131345 bp, 123 predicted proteins | sample 1003401 | NCBI WGS metagenome assembly FUHP01 (sample SAMEA4075887, study PRJEB14783) | cnidarian metagenome | reverse complement strand
TTCCTTAACACATCAAAAAGCATCATTGAGCGTCACTAGACGAGCGAATTCTTGATCTTATTTGCTACCCAAAAACCTCACTTTTTGAACCATGCCCAACTAAGTACTAATATATTGACATGGATATTTGGCTAGATACTGTCGACATCAAAACAATTTCTCTCGGCAATAAACTTGGAATTCTAAAGGGTGTAACCACCAATCCTTCTCTCATAGGAAAATCAGAAAAAAGTTTAGAAGAAAATCTCGATGCTATTCTTAAATCTCAAAGTGGCCCTGTGACAGCCCAAGTCACAGCTGTTGATCATTCGAATATGATTGAGCAGGCAGAAACCCTCCGCGAGTTTTCAGAACGGATTATCATTAAAATTCCGGTGACTCAGGAAGGGCTTAAAGCAATGTCCGCCCTCTCTCATCTCCAATTTCCCATTATGGCAACCGCAATCTTTACTCCCTTCCAAGCTCTTCTTGCTTGCCATGTAGGAGCGACTTACATTGCTCCCTATTTTTCTCGTATAAAAAATTCTCTCGATATTCTTGAAGGGATTCTCTTAACGCTTGATCGCTATGATTTCAAAACTGAGATGGTTGTTGCTTCTCTAAAGACTCCAGAAGATTTAGACGATTGCTTTCATCTTGGTGTCGATGCTGTAACACTTAAAGAAGACCTCTTTCAAATCTTGATCGAAGATCAAAGTGGGACTTTCGAAGCGCTCGATCAATTCTCAAAAGATTGGAAGTCTGGAAAACCTTCCAAACTTTTGCCATGAGAAAAGAAAGTCTTCCCCTTGCCATTAGTTTTTCCCTCCTTGCTTCCCTAAGCTATGCCACCCTTACCTCTCTGATTCAAATCTTAGAAGAATTTCTTTTTGTTGGAGTGATCATCTTCTTTCAACAATTTTTTGCCCTCCTCATTCTCTTGCCACTCATTTCTTTTAAGTCTAAACCTTATTCCAGCCTGAAAACTAAAGTTTTTCATCTTCATCTACTTAGAACTCTTTCTTCAGTTGTTGCAATGTTTTGCCTCTATGTTTCAATACACTACCTTCCGGTGACTGATGCAATCATTCTGTCTTATACACGCCCACTTTTTATTCCACTTGTTATCTTGGTCTGGTTCAAGATTAAATGGACAAAAAACACCTATACAGGACTTATACTAGGCTTTTTAGGGGTTACGTTAATCGTCGGTTTTGGATTGATAAAAGTGAATTTATACTCATTATTAGCTTTAACAACTGCTTGCATTGGAGCCATTGGTTTTACAACAATTAGCCGTTTGGCAAAAACAGAGTCACCAGAACAAATCGTTTTTTATTATTTGGTTCTTTCTATCCCAATTGTGTCTATCTCCCTATTGGTCAATTGTCAAATCCCCAGTACTACAGAATTGTATTATCTAGTTTTGATAGGTATTGCAGCTATTTTTTTCCAACTATTTCTTGCAAGAGCTTATAGATACGCTGGTGCTGTAAAAGTTACCTGTTTACTTTATTTTACTGTTCCTTTTACGTACGTTATTGACTACTTTTTAGGAAAAAAAGATTTTTCTCTTGTTACTTTTTGTGGGGTCGCAATTATAATTTTGGGTTCAATCATTGTTATTCGTGAGCAAAAACTACCGCAAACGAGCAGTATTACATGAGAAAAGAAAGTCTCCCTCTCGCCATTACCTTTTCCCTTCTTGCTTCCTTTACATATGCTTTTCTTGCCTATCTCATCCAAACAGCAGAAAAAATTTTGCCGAATGAAGTCCTGATCTTCTTTCGGCAACTGTTTGGTCTATTGATTTTGCTCCCTCTTGTTCCTGTTAAACTGGGCTCTTATTCAGAGCTCAAAACCAAAATCTTTCCCCTTCACCTGCTCAGAGCTTTTGCTTCTCTTTCTTCAATGTTCTGCCTTTACTTTGCTCTCCGTTATCTTCCTCTAACCGATGCGGTCCTTCTTTCGTATACGCGTCCACTCTTTATTCCTATTGTTGTTTTTTTCTGGTTCCATACTAAGTGGACAAAGAACACCTATCTAGGACTTTTATTGGGTTTTCTCGGGATCATTTTGATCCTTAGACCGGGGCTGATGACATTTAACCTTGCCTCTTTTGGCGCTCTAGCTGCAGCTTTCCTGGGAGCGATTGCTTTTACAACCATCCGCCGTTTAACAAAAACAGAACCTTCAGAACGGATCACTTTTTACTATATGGCACTTTCTCTTCCCCTTGCCTTAATTCCCCTAGGAGCAAAATGGGAAACGCCTACACTTATAGGCTGGGGTTTTCTTGTTTTGATCGGGGCTGTAGCCCTCATCTATCAACTCTTTCTTTCAAGAGCCTATCGACATGCAAAAGCGGTTAAAGTTGGTTCACTCCTTTATTCAAGTGTTGCATTTGCCTACCTCTTTGATTTTTTCCTAGGGAAAAAAGATCTTCCTTTGATTGCTTTGGGAGGAATGGCCCTAATTATTGTGGGGTCGATCCTTGCCTTGCGCGAGCAAAAACAGCTCTAATGAATTCTTTTAAACTTTCTTGAAAATTTTTTATTTTACTACTATCATGTTGGCCCTATTACAAGGAGGTAACGGATTTCAGGAACTTTAATTCTCAATACTACCTTTGCGACTTTCCAAGCATGGCAATTTCAATCTCTTAGGCAACAAAATGCTGACCCCTTTGATGCAAAGAATACTCACAAAGCAACTCAAATCTTTCTATTGATCAATACCGCTTGGATTGCGTGGAACCTCAATAAAAAGAGGAACTACAATGCCATTATCTTTTCTGGAGGAATCGCAGCCTACTTGTTCACAAGCCCTATTGAAAATACCTTTTATTCTAGACAAGATCTTCAAAGCTGTTTGTCTCTACCTGAAGTGAAAGCTCACGTAAGTGCCAAATGGTCGCCGCCAAAAAATGAAAAGGCTTTGAAAGCTCTTTGGATCATGCAAGGAGTGCAAGCTATAGCCCTTTTCCACTTTAGAAAAAATCACCTTCCTTCTTTAATCCCCTTAGTCGGAGTCATTGTTGCTCTCTATGAAAGTTCAAAAAAGCCATGGCTACAGCTAGAGTATCAATCAGACAGAGAGTTTTCATATACCAACAGAAGACTCCCTACTACAAAACTCACCTATCATACCCTCATTTTTCAAGCTCCCCTCCAAGCTTCAGATGATACCTGTTATTGCATGGATCATGAAGAGATTCCACGAGATACCTTTTACTGCTCTAAAAAACACTTCTACCATTTGGGATGCTTGGTTGATTCTCTTGCGACAAACCTTTTCAATGTAGGCAAAGAATTAAATCCAATAAACTTGAGATACAACTGGAGAACAAAAAAACTTATTTTCCAAATCAAACAGGATATTCTCCCTCACTGTCCCGTATGCCGGGAGCAAACCCCTGTTTCTCGGGTTTCGTTTAACTTAGGTAAAATTACTCATATTCAACAAAGAGGTCCCAACTAAGAAGCCCGTTTTCTTCGTGTCCTCTATCAGGAAAGATTGCTTTTGTGATTGGAACCTTCACTGCTCTATACGCTTGATTAATAAGTGTTGTCAGGCGTATCCCCCCATCATGAAGATTGCGCACGACGTAACTCTGATCTAAAAAGGGAACAAACGCAGGACACTTGAATGCTAGAGCAATTTGGGCATTGAGAAAGAGTTGCTGAAAACTTTCTCCATGTAGGATAAAATGCCCCTTTTTTTTCTCTTCAAAAGGTGGAAGAAGATCATAGGTCCAAATGGGTTCGTAATCATCTCCTTGATGTTTTTCGTAAAGGTGGAGGTTAGAGAAATACAGCGGCAAGGGGTGAAAGTTCTTTTTTGCCTCTTTGATTAAAGAGGCGCTTTTCCCCAGTGTAATGTGTTTGATAAACTTTTTGCCTTCTACATCATACCCCTTTTCTTCAAAGTAGTCATGAATCAGTCGCTGATACTCGTCAATAGGGTTTTCACCAAAAGCTTCAACATGCCAAGTCAAGATATCAGGAGACCGTTTAGGAAGGCGAAGAGGAGAATCAGCGATAGCAACAGGACCAATGCGAAAAAAGGGTTTGGGCATATAGCGGATGTGATCATGGATCTTTTGATAAGACGTGTTTCCAAAGAAGAGAAGGGTTAGATGTCGTCTTTTAGCCTTTAAAGTTTTTTCATCAGGAAGTGTTTCGGGCCATGGGGCGTGAGCCTCAAAACCAAAAAGAAGGCGTTTTGAGTCTTGATCAGTCATGTTTAAAGTTTACCAAGGCTTAAACTTCATAGTCAATTTTTTATTGTACACCTAGGGGGTTTTATGCTAACGGTAGGATGTATGAAAAAGCATATACATTTTCGCCGTTGGATTATTTGGGGCCTTGCTGTCTCTTTTTACTTTTATGAATTCTTCATCCGCGTTGCACCCAGCGTTATGGTTGAAGATCTCTTCCGCTCTTTTCATATTGGAGCAGGCGTCTTCGGTATCATCTCTGCAGCCTACCTGTATGCATACGCTCCCATGCAACTTCCTGTTGGTGTTCTCATGGACCGTTATGGGGCGCGGAAGCTTCTGACAATTGCAACTCTAGCCTGTGGAATTGCTTCTCTTGCTTTTGGAATTGCACCAAAGATTTGGTTAACCATTATTGCAAGGATTGTGATGGGCGCGGGTTCTGCCTTTGCTTTTATTGGAATGGTTTATATCACTTCTCATTGGTTTCATGGAAAAATCTTAGCTCTTCTTGTGGGAATAGGAAACTCTCTTGGAATGCTTGGTGCAGTTTTTGGAGAGGGGCCTTTATCAGAATTGGTTCACGTTTTCAGCTGGCGGCCAACGATGGTTGGATTAGGAATTGCTGGTTTAGCTCTAGGACTGACAATTTTTTTCGTTGTTAGAAATGACCCAAAATCGATGGAAAAACAAGGACCAAAGAAGTCTACACATCTCCTAAAGAGTATGAAACTTGTTTGTCAAAATAGACAGACTTGGATTAATGCCATTGTTGCGACCATGTTCTATACGGGAACGGTTGCCTTTGGAGGATTGTGGGCTATCCCTTTTCTACAGCAAACTCATGGCTATACAAATGAACAAGCAAGTTTTGCTGCTTCAATGATCTATGTAGGATGGATCATTGCAGGACCGATTATTGGCCATTTTTCTGATAAAACTTGTAACCGGAAAATTTGGGTTCTCACCTGTATTTTCTTAAGTCTCCTCTTTTTCCTCCTAATCATTTATTCACATTCAACAAATCCTATTTGGGTTTTCACTCTTATGTTCCTATTGGGTACAGCGCTTTCTGCACAACTTTTAACCTACTGCCTTTCGATTGAGCTCAATACCCCCGATACAAAAGGAGCTGCTCTAGCTATTACAAACTTCCTCGTTTTTGTTGGAGGATCTATCGTTCAAACAGGCATTGGATTTATCCTTGACGCGATGTGGACTGGAACTTTGGTAGGAGGTGCTCGCCTCTACACGATAGAAATGTATCGTGTGGCTCTCTGCCTTTTCCCGATTACTTTAATCATTGGATTTTTCTTCACCTTTTTTATTAAAGAGAAGAGTAAACCATGGTGCTCTTAATTTCTAATAGTGGGATAGGTTCATGAGTCGTAAATATATTCTTCCTGCATTCGCATTGTTTGGGCTTCTTTTTGCTCTTTTCATGGTTTTCTATGGAATGCGCTCACCCCCTACTCCAAAAATTGAATTTCCTCCTCCATCTCCACCTTACAAACATTATGTTGCAGGAGCAGGAATCGTTGAAGCTGCTTCTGAAGATATCAACATTGGAACACCTTTCAATGAAATTGTCACAGACGTTTTTGTTAAAGTGGGTGCGCAAGTCAAGAAAGGAGAGTCTCTTTTCCAACTCGATATTCGAACCCTTAAAGCAGAATATGAAGAAGCTCGAGAAAAAAGAGATGTTGCCTTCACCAACTATGAAGACAAAAAAACAGAGCTTTCCCTTTACCAGAGCCTTAAAGATAAACGGGCAGTGAGTGAGAATGCATTCAACCAAGCTTACTATGCAGCTGAGGCAGCTCTTAGACAGGTTAAAGAGCTTGAAGCTACAATGGAAGTGACAGCCTCAAAAATTGAACGCTCGACAATCAAAGCTCCCATCGATGGACAAGTTCTGCAGGTGAATGTCCGTATCGGAGAAACAGCTGATGTGAATCCTTTTGATAACAAAGCACATATGCTCTTTGGTCAAACAGATCCTCTTCATGTTCGCGTAGAAGTGGATGAAGATGATGCTTGGCGTGTTGAAAAGGGAGCTGCTGCCGTGGCTTTTGTCCGAGGAAATAGCTCGATTAGCGCTCCTCTTCACCTTCTCTATATTGAACCTTTTATTATCCCTAAAACGACTCTTACTGGAGATAATCAAGAAAGGGTCGATACCCGTGTTTTACAAATTGTTTATGAAATGCAACGCGGTGATCTTCCGATCTATCCCGGACAATTAATGGATGTGTATATCAAAGGGCTCCCAGCAAATGAAAGGTTTTAAATCCCTTATTCTTATCCTCCTAACTGGTTGTGCAGTGGGTCCCGATTATCATACGCCCCAAGTTGCTCTCCCCTCATCCTATTATGAACCTCATGATCAAGAGGAGATCGATCTTTCTGAGCTTAAAGAATGGTGGACAACGTTTAATGACCCTCTTTTAAATGTTTTGGTTCATGAGGCCATTTCTCAAAACCTTGATTTAAAAATCGCTGTTGAAAAAATCCATCAAGTCCGAGCGGAGTATCAAATCGAGGCTGCTGAACTCTACCCCAAAATCGATCTGACTGCCGAGCAAAGAAGAACAAGAATTAGTCAAAACCTTTTTGATTCCAACTTTCTTGGTCCTCCTCTCCAAAGCCTTTACAAAGCCTCCTTCGATGCAAGTTGGGAAATCGATATTTTTGGAAAGAGAAGGCGTGCAAAAGAAGGTGCTTATTATTCTTATGAAGCCGAAATCAATAATACACGAGATGTTTACATCACTCTTCTTAGTGAGATTGCAGCTACTTACATTCAAATCCGGGGGCTTCAACAAAAAATCGCTCTTTCAAAACGCGATATCTACATCCAAAAAGAACTTCTAGAACTCTCTGAAGTTCGCTTTGTAGCAGGACTCGATAGTGAATTATCTCCTCAAGAGGTTGCGATAAACCTAGAAGAATCTCAAGCCCTCCTACCCTCTCTTGAAACCAGTTACCGAGAAAGTCTTCATCGCTTGGCTGTTTTGCTAGGAAAAACTCCAGAAAGTCTTCACGAAGACTTTGAAGAGCAAGGGGCCATTCCTGTTAGTGATACTCCTATTCCCATTGGACTCCCTTCTGACCTCTTACGGCGTCGCCCTGATATTAGAAAAGCAGAAAGACTTCTTGCAGCTGCAACTGCAACTGTTGGTGAAGCAATCGCCGACCTTTTCCCCCGTTTTTCCCTATTGGGTTCGTTTGGATTAGAGAGCAATCACTCGAACAACTGGTTTAAAGCAAAAAGTCGGAGTTGGTCAATCGGTCCTAATGTTGACTGGCCTATTATTTATTTTGGAAGAATCCGGGCAAATATCCGTGCTCAAAATGCAAAACAGGAGCAAGCACTTCTTAATTATGAGCAAACGATCCTCACCTCTCTGGAAGATGTTGAAAACCGCCTAGTGGCTTATTATAAAGAAGAAGAACGTGTTCATCGTTATGAAAAACAGGTTGAAGCAGCTAAGCGTAGCTATGTCTTGACTCGCGATCAGTACCTTAGTGGACTTGTCAATTTTTCTACTCTTTTAGAGGCTGATAGCACCCTTGTGTTTGCAGAAAATAATCTCATTGAGAGTCAGCAATCACTCAGTACGAATCGTGTGGCTCTTTATAAATCACTCGGAGGCGACTGGTAAATGCTTCTTCTCTCCTTAAAAATCTTGATTGGGGATAAAGCAAAATTTATCGGAATTGTTTTAGGGTTAAGTTTTGCCTCTTTTATTATTGTTCAACAAGCCGCTATCTTCGTAGGGCTAATGGCTCGAACGTTTGGTTTTATTACCGATACATCCCAACCTGATATCTGGGTCATGGATGAAAAGGTCCAATTTATTGAAGACATTAAACCTTTGCGTGATACACAACTCTATTTGGTTCGAGGAGTTGAAGGGGTAGAGTGGGCGGTTCCTTTTTACAAAGGCTTACTAAAAACACGTCTAAAAAGTGGTAACTTTCAGATCTGTAATGTGATTGGAATCGATGAAGCCTCATTGATTGGAGGTCCTCCAGTCATGCTTGAAGGAAATGTTGTAGATTTAAGAAAAACCGACGGAATCATTGTCAATAAAGTCGGAGCAGAAGGAAAGCTTTCTTCCAATGGAAAAAATGGTATTCCCCTTCAAGTTGGAGAAACAGTAGAAATTAATGACCGAAGAGCTCAAGTCGTTGGTATCTGTAAATCAACACGCACCTTTCAGTCCCAGCCTGTGATTTATACTACTTATGCAAGGGCCATTTCATTTGCCCCTTATGAAAGGAAACTTCTTTCCTTCATTTTGGTTAAAGCAAAACCAGATCTTTCCCCACAGAAGCTCTGTGAACGTATTCAATCCCTTCCAGGATTAACAGCCTATACAAGTTCTCAATTTAAACGGCTTACCATTGAGTATTATATGAAAAACACCGGAATTCCTTTGAATTTCGGTATTGCGGTCATTTTAGGCTTTATTATCGGAATGGCCATATCGGGGCAGACCTTTTACAACTTTATCCTCGATAATCTCCGTTATCTTGGAACTTTTAAAGCAATGGGAGCTAATAACCGACTCCTCACAAAAATGGTCCTGTTGCAAGCTGTTTGGGTAGGATTTATTGGTTGGGGATTAGGGATTGGAGCTGCAGCCCTATTTGGATTCCTTTCACGAAATAGTGATCTTTCTTTTCTCCTTATGTGGCAACTCTATGTGATTTCTGGAATCACAATGTTCACTATCACTGGGTTTTCGGCATGGATTGGTCTTTATAAAGTCTATCGCCTTGATCCTGCAATTGTCTTTAAAGGATAAGAATGGAAACAGCTGTCAAATGCTCAAAAATTAGGAAGTCTTTTGGAGAAGGAAGCCTCCGCTTTGAAGTCCTGCATGGAATCGACCTAGAAGTGAAGTCTGGAGAGCTTTTGATGCTCGTTGGTCCTTCTGGCTCAGGAAAAACCACTCTGATTTCAATCCTCGCTGGGATCCTCAGTCATGATGATGGAGAATGTTTTCTTTTTGGCCAAAATATCGATACTCTTGCTGATGCAGAAAAAACAAAGTTTCGAGGAGAAAATATTGGGTATGTCTTTCAGGCTTTTAATCTCATTCCCATGCTTTCCAACGCAGAAAATGTAGCGATTCCTCTTCTTCTCAATAATATGAACCGAAAAGAAGCGATTAAACATGCGGAAGAGCGACTCGTTCAATTTGGTTTAGAAGATAAAGTAGAGACTTACCCTAAACAGCTTTCCGGGGGACAACAACAACGGGTCGCAATCGCTCGCGCCGTGATCCATAACCCGCGGCTCATTGTTTGCGATGAACCAACAAGTGCTCTGGATCATGAAAATGGAATGCTTGTTTTGAATCACTTACGTGATATTGTGGATAAAGAAAATCGTGCGCTCATTGTGGTCACTCATGATTCCCGTATTTTTGACTTTGCCGATCGGATCGTCCATATGGAAGATGGGAATATCGTTGAAAATAAGCTCAATCATCATTAGATAGTGTCGTCCTTGAATCTCTATGAAACCTAACGCTTTAATCTTGAAAAGGTATACCAGTCGAAAAGGACAAAATTGTTGTCTTTATCATTATGAGCAACAAAAACACCGGTGGGATAGTAAGGGGGAATCTTTTCAGATGTAACAGCAATCCCATCTGTTTTCCAAACACCATGCGCAATAGCCGTCTTAACAAACTTATTTTTTCCTGCTCTTTGATAGATCTTAAAAGTCGAGTCACCCTGACTAGAAACGATAAGATATCCTTGTCCTTTACTCATTTTATAAAGGGCCAACCCTTCACGATCACCACGGATTCCATCAGCAACTCCAAAGGCTTGAATAAAAGGGTCTCTTTTAATTGTGGGATCAGCATGATATTTCAAAATGGCGTTTTGTTCATCCGAACAATAGAGGTAACCATATTCATCGTCAGCAACCATCCCTTCGACAAAACTCTTTTGATCTTTTTTTCCAAATTTCCGAATCAACGTTCCCTTCAGTTTACCACTTCCATTATCTTCAAGAAGAACTTGATGAATGTGATCGGTTTCCTTACGCGAAACAAAAGCAAAAAGTTTCTCATCGCTTGTCCTTTTATAAAGACATAGCCCATAGGTATCCCGCTCAAACCCCGATGAAATCCCTTCTTCAGTTGTAATATCTGTGAGTTCTCTCGTCTCTGGATCAATAGAAAAGACTTTGATTTCATTTGAACTTCGAATGCCACATGCAACAACATCGACCATTTTTCCATTGGAAAGAGGAATATCATACCGAACACTGACTCCAACTGGTCTATTCAAGTAAGGAGAGCGGTGTACGAACTTTCCCTGAAGATCATAGACATAAAGCGCCCCCATATGAGATTTATCATTTCCAATAATTACAGAACGCATCGGTTCATGGCGATTAACCCAAAACCCTACCTCGTCTGCTTTTCCAGGAACACTCTCTGTTTCTGCTACTGGTCGGGCTCCTTCACGAATGGAGCGTTCATGAACACGCCCACATCCAAGTAGGATAAAAAAGGGTAAGCAGTAAATTAAAAGCGTTTTCGTGCAAGCCATATGATCAGTACCGCAACTCCAATTGTTATGGGTAACATAATTGTATAAATATAAGCAGCAAGAAGAGCCGCTGCTGCTGCAAAAAGCCCTAGAAGAATGCCTATTACAAAAAATGTCGACTCGACATAAATTCCTGTAATAAAGATATTCAATGCTAAGAGCGTCAATACAACAAGTCCTGCTTCAAAACGTCCCATCAATCCAATATTGACAAAGACCGAAACCAAATAGACCGTCAAAGCAAGCCCAAACCACTGAACAATTTCATGCCATACAGTTGTTGGGGTAATAATTTTTTGCTTATGACGGAGATACCAAGAAAGAAATAAACACAAAACAGCAAAAACTGGAACCATAAACCGCCAATAATCCCATGCTCCATTTTGCCTGATATCCGAAACAACGAGTCCAATAAAAGAAAGGCCGAGCATGATAATTGCAACGAGCAGTCGCATCTTCCAGTGGTGGTGATGCTTTTGAATGACGATTTCTTCGTCTTGACGAGCCATAGACTCCCCTCTAGTAAATGATAATTTTACACGTTAGCAATCAAACCTGAAAAAGTCAATTACGTTAGATGTGTCTTTATCCCCAAATCTTCTCAGTTGACATCAACGCCAATCTTATTAAAATTCTTTATTGTGATTACAGATACCTATCAAGTTGCAGTCCAAGAAGAAATCGGGAACCCCCTCCTCCATTATAAGAGGTTAATTCCCTTTGATAAAATTGATCCCGATCACTTTTATCCTGCGGTGCATGCCCTTATCTTAGAAGTTGTCCCTGAGATTGAAAGCTTGGAACGGATCAAAAAACCCTCATGGGAAACACTTGCACTCCCTCTAGAGGAAATTGAAGAGAAAATTCACCGGGTTGTTGGGCCCATCCGACATTTAAAACTTGTCAAAGACTCTCCTTGGCTTAGAGAAGAATGGAGCCGGGTTGAACCTTTGGTCAATAAGTTAGACCTACGTATTAAACAGTCCCGCTTTTTCTTTAAATCTTTTAAAGCAATGCAAGAAGGAAGTGAATGGGCCTCTTATTCCCCTGCACAAAAGAGGGCAATAGAACTTCGCTTACGGGAAGCAAAATTAAAAGGGATTAATCTCACACCAGATGACCTTGAAGATCTTAATGCCTTGATCTATCGGCAAAGTGAGCTTCAAAGTCAATATGTTTCAAACATGAGGGATGCCACGAAAAGTTACTCTTTGATCATTACCGATAGGAAACAATTACAAGGAGTATCTCCTTCGATTTTAAAGTTTACGTCTGAATCTTATAACTTAACGCGCAAGGAAAGTGATCCTCTATCTACTCCAATGGATGGTCCTTGGAAAATCACCCTTTCTAACCCCATTTATTTAGCCATCCTTCGTCACTGTAAAAATAGAGAAATGCGAGAACTCGTTTACCGTGCTCAAATACAAAAAGCCTCGAATGGAGCCTATGATAATACAGCTAACATCCAAGAACAACTTCAAATAAGAAAGTCCCTAGCAAACCTTTTGGGGTACGAAACGTTTGCAGAACTAAGTTTAGCCAGTAAAATGGCTCCAAATGTTGAGACTGTCTACCGTTTCCTTGAAAAACTGCGTGATTCGAGTTGGATTCCCGGTCGAGAGGATCTACTTGAAGTACAACTTTTTGCTGCTAAAGCCGGTTTTCGCGAACCTTTTATGCCTTGGGATTATACATTCTGGTCAGAGCGGTTAAAAGAAGAGCGTTATCACCTTTCTGAAGAAGAAATCAAACCCTATTTTCAACTGCCAAAAGTTCTCCGTGGTCTTTTTGACCTGTGTCATAAGCTTTTTGGAGTTACCATTGTGAAACCTGAGATCCAGCCTTCTATCTGGGATCCCCATGTCACTTACTACCTGATTTACGATGAATCAGGGGATCAACTTTCATCTTTTTACCTCGATCCTTTTTCTCGTCCTCAATCAAAACGTGGGGGAGCCTGGACCGATACTTGTTTAAATCGCACTTTTATAGATGGTGAGCTCCAACTTCCGATTGCTTATATCGTCTGCAACTCCACACCTCCTATAGGAGAAGCTCCACCTCTTTTAACGTTTCGTGAACTTGAAACTCTTTTTCATGAGTTTGGTCATGCGCTCCAACATATGCTTACCAAAATTAATATCGGATCTGTTTCTGGGACCAATGGAATTGAATGGGATGGGATAGAAATGGCGAGCAAATTCATGGAAAATTGGTGTTACCATAAACCAACACTCCGCCAAATCACTGCCCATTATCAAACAGGAGAGTCCCTTCCTGAAGTCCTGATGGATAAATTAATCTCTGCCCGTACCTATAACTCTGGATTTAATATGCTTTCGCAACTGAAATACTCCCTTTGCGATATTGCTATCCATCATGACTACGATCCCTACAGTTCAATCACCCCTTTTGATGTTTGGTTTGAAAACTGTTTAACAACCTCGCACCTCCCCTGCCTAGATGAAGACCGCTTTCTTTGCTCCTTCCATCATATTTTTGGAGGAAATTCCTATGCAGCCGGTTATTATAGTTATAAATGGGCTGAAGTTCAAAGTGCTGATGCTTTTCAGGCTTTTATGGAGGTTGAAGAGGACTGGAATTCACTCAAAGAAGTCGGAACAAAATTTAAGAAAACATTTCTAGAGCTTGGAGGCAGTCTTCATCCTATGGAAGTCTTTGAAATGTTCCGTGGTCGAACTCCTACTCTCGAGCCTCTCCTTAAACAATCGGGATTCAAAATACACTAGATAGACTTTCTATAAAGTAATGCTGATTTGAGCACCAACAACCCAAGCATTTTTGATTGTTCCGAACCCTTTAGGGTTAATGATATATTGTAAATCGGGAACAATAATCAGCCAAGGATTCACTTGAAACCAATGGTTAAGTTCAATCAGTGCTTCAAAATTCTGTGGTTGGTTTCCAAAAGATGACATCATATGCGTTCTTTTGGCGATTTCCTGCGCCTTGCGCAGGTCGCTGCTATACTTGCCATAGATAAAACCAAGATTCGTATAGTCTTTCGGACGAGAAGCAAAAAGCCCTTTATAAACCAGTCCCGAAGTAAGAAAGAAAGGAAGTAGATTTCTGTCCTTGGGGGCAAAAAGAAGGGCAATAAAAGGCGTTAGTCCCCGATCGGTTTCAGGTCCCCCATGCCTGTAAATCATTTGATCAATCAAGAAATAATAGCCACTATTGCCATGATAATGTCCCCCTAAATACTTTTCACCTTTGCTACCGGTATAGTAAAAGTACCCCGCGCGATAGTTACCAGGATATCCCGTATCGCCTTTGAGCTGGTTGACTTGATAAGACCATTCAGTAATGAGTTGTGTTCCATCAGATCCATTGAATGACCAATTGAGTCCATGGTATTTGTTATCTGCAACATCATCTTGTGCTACATAAGCAGCAAACTTCGCTAGTATCCGCTTAAAATAAGGGCGAAACTTCATGACAGCTCCCCAAGTTGCATTGGGATAGGCCGTAAAGGGACCGTTAAAAAATACTGCAATGGGGTTTCCATCGAACCCATTATTCATAAACTTATAATAGAGTTCTGATTGGAGAAAATCGTTTCCTCCATTCAGTCTACCTGCCTTGAAAATTAGGTATTCATTAAAGAGTACTTGTTTTAGATAAAGCTCATTCAGGCGAATATTTTGTCCCCCATATACTTGTTGAACGGGATATTGGTTTCCAATTTTATCGGCGCTTAAACTCGTACCCGTTCTCCAGACAACAGAAGTATAAAAAGATAGACCTTTCAATGTTGTGTAGCGTCCGATATCAACGTGAAGATCTAGACCGAACGATCCAGCATAAGCAAACCCTTTTGCTTTTCCTCCAGAAACATTTGCAGCCATATCGGTCACATAAGATAAACCAACCGTAACTCCATCGCGCGCCAATTTAGCGCGTCCTCCCTTCCAGTCTCCAGTTAAATAGTGGTTATCCCACCAAGATGCTTCTGATCGTTCAGCTGTAAAGTGCTCTTTTATTTCTTTATGTCTTTGCTCAGAAGTTCCTCCAAATGAGTGATCAGCTGCAAAACAAGGGACACAAAAGAATAAATAAATAGCTAATAAGTAAACAATTCTCATCTCAAGTCTTCCGAACGGTTATTTGGGATAAAGTAATGCTTTAAAACTTCTTTTTCCCTTTCTTTTACAAGCTCTCGATTTAAAATGATTTCAATATCATCAAGTGTAGTTATTACAATAAATGGCTCTTGACACTCTTCTATTGTTGCAATCATATCCCTTAAATTAGCAATTTTTTTTCCATTTACTCGGTCTACTACTTTATTTTCTAAGTCTTGATATCCAGCATTGACCTGGTCATCTAAAACAGAAGTTAAAACGACGATCTCATTTCTTTCTTTATTCACTCTGCCTCTTAATGCAAAATGCAAAAAGTCAATACGTGGTAAGGAATCTCGAATCAGATTTCCAATCAAAGGTTGGAAAACGCATCCGCCATAGACATAATAAGTTGGTTTCTTTTCAAAAATATCATGAGGAACTAACCGTTCTCCCTTTTTCTTCTGATCAACGATCCCCTTTACCTCTATTTGTTTTCCATCTCTAAGAACTGTTAAGGAGATAGGTTCTCCAAAGCTTTTCATTATAATAAGAAATTGAAAAGGGAGAGTAAGATCAATGGCTTCTACAAAGATTGATCCTAAAGAATCGATTGGAAATTTATCCACTTCGAGAAGAATATCCCCTTTTTGCAAAAGACCATGTAGAAAGTAATTTTCAGGAACATTAGTAATGAGAATCCCTCCATCTCCTTTTTCAAGACCATAATAATGACGCAGTGCTTCATTCTCCATTTCTTGATAGGAAAATGTAGAACAAGGAAATCCCTGATAGTTTTGAGTTTGATCTTCTAAAAAGTGGAGAATAATCGGTATCGGAATCATATACCCAATATTTTGCCCCGTTTTATATCCTTGGTGAGCAATCCCAACAACCCTTCCATCTGCAACAACAGGTCCTCCACTATTTCCAGGGTTAATCGGAGCATCAATTTGAGAAATGAGAAGCTTTTCTCCTGAGTGAGCATATTTCCATAATTCTACACGAGAAACAATCCCTCTTGTGATAGACAATTCATTTCCCCCAATCGGAAATCCATAAACTTGAACTGGCTCCTCTCGGTGAAGAATCTCACTAGAAAAACGGAGGGGCTCTTTCTCTTCAAAAAAAGAAGGATCACTGACTTCCAAAAGAGCCAAGTCACAATCATGTCCGATCATTTTGACCGTTGCTTCAAATTTCTTTCTATTTCGAGCAGTATGTACTTGAATAAAAGCCGCATTCGCAACAACATGGGCATTCGTAATGATTTGATTCCCCTTTATGATAAACCCCGATCCGGTTGCACGAAAAGTCTCTGGTGAAGCCCAAGGGCGAGAATAATCATACGCTTTCACCGTAGAGAAAATCTTAACGACAGAATCATTGATCACTTGAGACCCATGAAGAGTGAAAGGAAGAAAAAGAAACCAGAAAAGCTGTTTCATTCAACTGAATCCTTTTGTTTTAGCCCATTAAACACAAAATCATCCCATAGTTTTCGGGAAAATACCCTTATCTTATTCCATTCAGGATCGAAAGAAATGATCCTATTCAAACCGCAGTAAGGGAAAATAGACTTTGGATTATTCTTATCAAAATGCTTATTTATTTTCTTAATTGTTTTTACCTCAATTCGCTCTTCAATAGCTACAAGATTGTCATGCTCATATTCCTCTATCATTTGAGATAATTGAACCAGTAACTCAGCTTGATGATCATGCAGATAACTTCTATAAGGAGGTAATTCAGTATCATACATATCTTCCTCATTGACGAACAGATCTACAGTTTCAGAAAAAGTATAGGTTATCTCTGCAAAGATATATTCCCAATTCTCCCTCGGTCTATCCCAATCTGAAGGACTATTTCTTTGAGCAAATTTTCCTAATTTGTCTAGAAGCCTTTCATACGAAATCTTAAAAAGCTCCTCTTCGTTGAGAAATGGATCTCTATGTTCAATTATAGTTTTCTCAAGAGGTTGCAATTTTTCTAGAAATTCAGTCTTATCGATTCTTGATTCCATCTCTTCTTTCACCCTTTCGTTAACTCAGCATAAATCGCCTTAGCATGTTCTCTAACTTTATGCCATTCAGGATCTTTACAAATTTCTTCATCGGTTTTCTTTCTTTCACCAAGATAACAATCATAATCATCAACCATATCATAGAGATTTTGAAGATCTTCTTTTTGATTGGGATTAAAAATTCGCCAAGTAAGAACAACTTCACAAAAATCTAAATAGTCCATAACCATTTCACTAAAGGACGCATAACACTCACTTCCTTCAGAATCCATCCATAATTTCCCTGGAAATTCAGGGTTGGCAATATCCTCTAAACTTTCTAGAAAGGCAAAGTAATAACTTTTATCTTCTTTTGGAACTTCAATCATGGAACAACCTTGTATAAAGTGCTAAAGTTATATTCACTAAACTATTTTGCATTAGAGTCACTAAGATATAAATATAATTCATTAATAGTTGAATATGAATAAATATTTACAATCTTTAATAAAATTATTATCAACGGCTTGTTAATTCATTATAAACTCTTTTTGCATACTCTCTAATTTCATGCCACTTGGGATCCTTACAAATCTCTTCATCAGATATTGGACGATTTTGATCGCAATCATAATTCTCTACAATTTCAAGCAGCTTCTTTAACATTTTATATTGTGAATCAGTCATATAAATACGCCCGGAATCTCTTCCTTTTATTACACTCTCTGCATCTTCAATAAAGTACATAGTTGTATCATCATATGAATCGATAATATTTGAGTCTTGATGTTTTTCCCAAATTCGATTCTGATAATCTGAATCTGAAATGCAATGAACCTTCTCAATCAACCATGAAAACTCTGTAATATTCTTTTTTTGCTTAATCATACCAACCTTTAAACTCATATTGATCAAGTGGAATATGAGCATCTTCACTTTTTAATTTAACAAATTCTCCTGACTTAGCAATTGCATTATCCCCTTTTCGTTGAACTACATAGGGTTTTCTTTGCACCAGGTAAGGGCTTTTGGGATTACCTGGCATAACACGAATAAGTATACACTCATCCTCTACTGTTCCTAGCTTTCTGAATCTCATCCCTCCTTTTTTCTCAGATATCTCGATAATACAATCAAATGGGACACCTTTAGGTCTAGGAAAAGTCTCAAAACCGGCATGGTGAAGAATTTTACGAATTTGGGCCTCAGATAAACCCTGATTGCGAAAAGCTCTAAATAATTCGACATCTATTTTATTTCCTTTTGTAGCTTTTAGTTCATCGATAATAGGTTTGGTCTTACTCCACCATTTCCTTGAGTGTGTGACTATTTGTTGTTCAGCTAAAGCAGACGTCGACATTTTTTTGAGGGTCAAAATGGCATTAGCTCGTCGAAGATCTCTATAGGCTGTTACTCCTCTAACTCCTGTCCTAATTAAAACAACTTCCATACCAAACCGACCAAGTAAATGTCCTACTAACTCCCCTTGGCGAGCATGGGAAAGAATTTGATGATTATCTAGCTCTTGAATTTCTGGGAAAAGAGGTGCTATCACTTCTATTAAACCATTATCCTTGACCACCTCTATAACATTTTTACAAGCTTGGTAGAGCTCTTGAGATACTTCTTGAGGAGAAAGGGAAAAAGCAATAATGCCATGAGAAAGGCCACTAAGACTTGAAATGGCCGAAGGAATAAAATCAACAATCGAATTTACACCGCCCTTGATAGCCCCGTTTACAAATCCAGTTGAGAACTCAAGATTATCGAGCACTGATGGCGGTATTGGATCATTTTGAAATCCTGTTTCTGCAAAGTCTTGGAGAGCTTGGTTAAAATCTCCTGTTTCAAAATAAGCAATAGCACGCTCTAGATAGGCTTCTCGATGCCGGGGATGATTTTCGATATAAGAAGATAGTGTGAGAATTGCATCTTCGAAGAGATCGAGTTCACATTCAGCTTTTCCTTTTCGTAATTCGAGCTTTGCCCGCATTTCTTCCTTAAGCATTTCTGGAGGAGTCATCTCGAAAAGCTTTTTAATATCCTCAATACAATTGATGTTAAGTCCTTCAGAGTAATGATAAAGAGCGCGCTGATAATAAGCTTCGGGGGCATTATGATGTGCAATACAGTGATCAAAAATAGAACAGTAAGCTTGTTTCATATCTTCAAGCCGAGCTTCAATCCTTGGATAATAGAGGTCCATAGATGTTTGAAGGCTCTCTTTTGTAGCTGTGAAGGCTTCTCTAATCCTTTTAGCCTCTTCTAAAGCTCTAATATTCTTTTCAGTGTCTTTTGCGAGCTCCTCTCTCTTTTCCAACCGCTTTTCCATTCTATAATCAAATGGAGCTAGTCGATCAATGAGCCTTTCATTCTCTTTTATCTTTCCATCGATTATTTCGTTAGTTCTCTCATGCGTTTTAATCACTTCTATCGCTTCTTGATCACAACAAGACCAAAAATAACAACAATCACTTAGTAGGTGATCTTTGAGGCTAGTTTGAATATTAAAACAAAAACCTTGAACCTCTTTCATGGAGTTCAACTGATAGGAATTATCATAGGAATCAAATTCTTTATTATCTCTATAAAATCTAAGATCACTACATAGTTCTATTCCTTTATAATGTCCCTCTTGATCTTTATGCCAAGAGATCCACCAATGCTCAGAACAACCATCCCAATTATCTTCTTCTAAGTAAAAAACCCGATTATATCTAGGTTTTACGACCTTTTTTGTAGCTATACGAACTTCTAAAGAAAGCCCTTCCTTTCTAAACTTATCAACCCATGGGTCATTCATTGCTTGTGGAATTTGAGGATAAGAAAATAGGGAACCTTGAATAGCATGAGCAAAGCGATCGAGTTCCCACATTACAAGAAGTGCTTTCCACTCAACTTGACGTACACCTTCCGTTCCCCAGGCTCCACAATGGTGGGGGCATTCAAATTGGGAAACTTTATCAGAAGAAGTATAAAACCAATCAAAGAAACCTGCTGACAGATATATGGGAAAAAGAATAAGAAAAATACTCGAAAAAAAACGCATTTGGGTTCCTAATAAAATCTTTTTAGAGAAGCTTAGAATAAAGACTCTCTTTTACAAAAGGAAAAAGTTGTCAATAATCTCTATTGAGATTATGGGTAAAGAAAAGAACCTATCCAAACAAAAAGTTTCAGTCATGTATCAGTTTTTTGCAAAGTTAGGATATAATAAACGCCAAGCCGAATGGTTCCCCATTCTTATTGTTCGGATTGTTTTAGGGGTTTTCTTTATCCTCTCAGGATTTTTTAAAATTTTTGATTCAAAGCAACATGCCAACCTTCTTCAAACCCTCAAGGATGCTCATATTCCCCTTGCAGAATTCAATGCCTATTTCGTCCCATTCTTAGAGCTGGTTTGTGGAATCCTAGTTTTGGTAGGACTATTAACAACAGTCGCGTCTTTCATTCTTTTTGTCATTATGATCACTGCTCTTGCGACAGACCGAGCAGCGAGTGTCGCTCATCATGGGGGAATCATGACCCTTGAAAACTTCCTATATCTCCCGGAAGTTCTTTATGGGGTGATGTTCTTATGGCTCTTTTTTTCAGGACCAGGAAAGATTAGCATCGACTACAAATATGGAAAAAGCAAGCGCCTAAAATCCTATTAACCTGAACTCTGGGTTTATTAGTGGTTCTTAAAGTATTTTTGATGGTACGCTTCAGCTTCGTAAAAAGTTGTAGCAGGAATGATTTGTGTTACAATCGGTTTATCATAATGGCTGGCCATTTTTTCTCTTGAAGCTTGCGCAACCTTTTCCTGCTCAACAGAATGAGTAAAAATAGCAGACCGATATTGCGTTCCCACATCGGGCCCCTGACGATTGAGCGTTGTGGGATCATGGATCTTCCAAAAGATATCTAAAAGTTCTTCGTAAGAAATTTCTTTAGGATCGAAAAGAATTTCAACAACTTCTGCATGTCCTGTATCACCAGAACAAACATTTTTATAGGTGGGATTGGGCTTGTTTCCCCCAGTATAACCCACTCGTGTTGAATCGACTCCTTTGACACTGTCAAAAGCCTCTTCAACTCCCCAAAAACATCCCGCTGCAAATGTCGCCTTTTCCATATTCAATACTTTTTGATATACTATAACTGAAGATTTAAAAAAATGGTTTGTGACTTTGCTGCAACTCATTAAGAGACCTTTTAATACTTGGTTTCCTGCAAGGGGAGAAGGAAAAGTGCAAGGGCTAGGCACTTTTTCGGGAGTTTATCTACCTAGTGTCCTTCAAATGCTTGGTGTCATCCTTTTTATGCGTTTGGGATGGATTACCGGGCATATTGGACTTCCTAAGATGGCCCTTATTATCATGATGTCATCATCGATCCTCTTTTTAACAGGGCTTTCGATGACTTCGATTGTAACAAATATGAAGGTAGGCTCTGGAGGATCTTACTATATCATCTCAAGATCTCTAGGTGTTGAATTTGGAAGTGCAATTGGGATTCTTCTAACCCTTTCTCAACTGACAACAATCGCAGTCTGCGTCTCTGGATTTGCACTTTCCCTTCAAGAGCTTTTTCCCCATATATCGCTCATGTTTTTAGAAATCTGTACCTTGGCAGGCCTTGCTATTGTTGCGCTATTTCCTGTTGATTTTGCGCTTAAAACCCAAGGACTCATTTTTTGTGTTGTGATTGCTGCGATCATCTCTGTATTTGTGGGAGGCGGCTCCCAAATCCCCGATACAGTGACTGCCCTTCCTTCAACAACAACCATTACTTTTTGGGCAGCCTTTGCTCTTTTTTTCCCTGCAACAACAGGAATTGAATCAGGAATGGCAATGTCAGGAGATCTAAAGAACCCCTCAAGGTCTCTAGCTATTGGAACCATGGCAGCGGTTATCACAGCTTATATCGCCTACGCCTCCTTGTCTATTTTCCTTTCATTGCAAGTCCCTGGATCTCTTTTAAGATCCCACCCTATGATTATCTATTACGTTTCCAAGATAAGCCTTCTCTTCATTTTGGGTGTTTGGGGTGGAACTTTATCAAGTGCTCTTGGGAGTATGATTACTGCTCCGAGAACTTTATATTCTCTTGCGAAAGATAAAATCCTCCCTTCATTCTTCTCAAAAAGCCCCTTAGCACCTGGCGTTCTTATCATCTGTTTGGCAACCCTTCTGACCCTTTTTACCGATATGAACCATTTACTCCCAATTTTATCGATGGTTTGTCTGATGACCTATGGACTCCTAAACTTTGTCGCCTTTTTTGAGTCCTTTATCCAAAACCCCAGCTGGCGTCCTCTATTTAAAACACCTATGATGGTTTCTTTAATTGGAACGATTGCTTGTTTAGTCAGCATGTTTATGATCAATGCGGGGTGGGCCTTTATCATCGTAATGGCGGTTATTGCACTGGGTTTCTGGACAACAAAGCGTAAACTTAAAGGAAATTGGGATGATATCCGTTACAGCATTTTTTCCTTTTTTGCCTCCACTGCAACGAATAAACTTGTCCATATTAAGAAAAACCCACGTAGCTGGCGCCCAAATATCTTAGCGATTATCGATCCTGAACTTAAAGATTCACAGATCATTAACTTTGCCCATGCACTCAATCAATCTAAGGGTTTTTTGACCTACGGAGCAACGTTAGAAAGTGCCGAAAAGTTAGAAATCACTCAAACCACGTTCGAAGAATACTTTCGGAAAAGAGATATCTCTTGTTTTTTTCATATCAATGCTCATGAAACATCCGCGCTAGGAACACATAACATTGTTCAAAACTATGGCTTAGGTCCCCTTCAACCAAATACGATCATTTTGAAACCTCCTATAGAGAATATTGGTGCTTTTTGTGAATTGATTAAAGCCTCTTATGAGCTTCAAAAAAATCTCATCATTATTAAAAGTGATCCTACTAATTCAGCTCTTTCTATAGAGACAAAGGATAAACAAATCGATCTATGGTGGGGAGGTCAATATCACTCTAACTTTGAGCTTTCCTTAGCTCTTTCTCATATCCTTCAATCGGGAAAAATGTGGCCAGAAGCAACAATTATCATCAAAACGTTAGTAAAAAATGAAGCAGCCCGTATCCACATGTTAAAACTCTTTGAAAAATACCACTCCGTTCTCCGTTTTAAAAACCTCCGTTTTAAACCCTACATCGATGAAACAACAGACTTTTATGGGCACATCTCCGACTATTCTACTGATGCCGATTTAACCTTCCTTGGACTGCGTGCCCCAATGCCAAACGAACCAATTTCTAACTACAAAAGTTACTATAATACTCTGATGAAAAAGACGAGAGGTATCAAAAGTGTCGCTTATGTTCTCGCAGGAGAAAAATTGAATTTCCAAAGGATTTTTGAATGAGAATTTTAGTTTATGGCGGGGAGGGCGTTAGTACCTTTTCTTTATCTGAAACCTTGAGAACCTTACGAGAGATTTCAGACAATGTCGAAGTTGTCGATCACCTTTTTTTAAACGATAAAGAATGGGAAAAAGATACAAAACTCATTGTTTTTCCTGGAGGACGCGATATCCCCTATGACCGCAACCTTAAAGGCAAAGGAACAACAAAGATCAGAAATTTTGTTGAAGAAGGAGGAAGCTACCTCGGGATTTGTGCTGGTGCCTACTTTGGCGCTCATGAGGTCGCTTTTGAAAAAGGAACAGCTCTCGAAGTTCACGAAAACCGAGATCTAAACTTCTTCCCTGGCACAGCATTTGGGACCCTTTACCCCCATGCTAATTTTTCTTATGAATCTGAAGCTGGAACGCACCCTTCGGAAATCTCTTATAAAAACCAATCTCTCTATCTCTACTATAATGGCGGGTGTGCTTTTAAAGACGCTCAAAAATTCCCCAATGTGAAGATCTTAGCTTCCTTTCGAGATGCTCAGGATCAACCCGCAATCATCCATTGCACAGTTGGAAAGGGAAATGTCATTCTTTCAGGGGTTCATTTTGAGGTTAGCCCTACTCCTCTAAAAGAAAAAGGATGTAGCCCTATAACCTTTGAAAAGATAAAGAAATCTGATGAAAGCCGCAAAAGCCTCATTAGTACCATTCTTAGTTATCTGATATGAAGAAGTTTTGGTTAAATTTTACAGCTGCCAGTATTGGCAATTTGTTTGAACATTATGATAAAGCTCTCTTTGCATTCCTAGCACCCTTTCTTGCTCCCCTTTTTTTTCATAACTCTAGCCCCATTACAGCCCTGATCCTGACTTACGCTATCATGCCACTCGGTCTTTTTTCACGCCCAATAGGCTCTCTTATTTTCGGGAGAATGGGAGATCGAAAAGGGCGAAAAAAAGTCTTAATCTTTACTCTATTCGGAATGGCTATCACAACAACTTTAATGGGATCTATTCCCACCTATGAAAAGATCGGATGGCTAGCCCCTATCCTTTTAGCATTTGGACGCCTTTTTCAAAACTTCTTTGCTTCTGGAGAAACCACTGGAGGAACACTCTTGGTGTTAGAATCCTGTCCAGAAAAAAAGCGGGGATTGATTAATGGGCTGTATGGATGTTCGACAATTCTTGGAGTACTTCTTGCTTCTCTCGGTGTAACACTCCTTAGCCTTCAAGGCTCGATTGAAACGAGTTGGCGTATTCTCTACTGGATTGGAGGAATAACAGGGGGAGTGGGCTTTTTAATGCGCTTATATACTGAAGAAGAAATCATCACCCCTAAGGAACACGTTCCCACTTTTCCTCTTCTTTGGAAGTATCGCGTTCCTTTTATTGTGATTGTGATGACTTCAGGACTCTCTTATGCTAACTACTATATGTTAACTTCCCTATTAAATGGCTACCTACCTCTTGTCAGTACCATTTCAAAACCTGAAGCAATGGAAGCCAATACCCTCATCCTTGGATTTGATTTCTTAATTCTCCCTCTAGGAGGAGTTTTAGCCCTATACTTTTCTAAAGAAAAACTCCTCTACTTTTTTGGAGGGCTCATTGTGATCCTTGCCTTCCCTCTCTATTCTTCCCTTTCAGGAGCAACACTATTAACAGCCACTTTTATTCGTTTAATCCTTGTAATTATAGGCGTTGGATTTTCCGTTGTCCTTGCTCCCTTCTATCAAGATTTAATCCCAAAAGAGAGTCGTTTTACATTGATTGCTTTTGGAAATGCGATTGGATCTCAACTTCTTGGAACGAGTGCCTGTACTTTGAGCTTTTGGCTCTTCAAACAAACTGGCTCTGTAGGCTCCCCAGCATTTTACTTAATGGGGCTCGGAATATTAACCCTTTTGAGTGTGCGTTATGCACAAGGTCTTCAACGTTTCAGCCCCTCCGTTTTGGATGAACGCATCGAAAGAAGTTAGAAGAGGCGTTGGAAGATGATCGATATCAAACCAATCCCATCCTGCACACTTTTCAGGCTCTAAACACTGCAGAGTTCCTTCAAATTCTGGGATAAACACGTAGAGAGTGACATAGTGTTGGTTTTTGGGGGCAATGAGATTATTTGTATAAGGACCAGGAATCAGCGTCTTTGCAACAAGGGCGGTTTCCTCAAGAAGTTCCCGTGAAGCACAGGCTTCAACAGATTCTCCATATTCAAGATGGCCCCCAGGAGGGGCCCATCTTGCATCGCCGATTTTGCCGATCCGCTTTCCTAGAAGGATTTGGCCATTCTTGATGACTACAGCGGCAAGTCCAACTCGGGGACGTTTTTCTAACTCTTTTTGAAGCGAATCCAAAGGCCACCAAGTCCAGATGCCATTAAGAGTTTCACTCCAGCGAGTGGAAGAAACGGAACTAGACCAGCCATAAGGCTTTGCTCAAAACTTAAGATGCGTGTTAATCCAGCAACACCTAAAGTATAAATGATCATTTGTCCAACTAAAACACTCCCCATAATCCAAAGAGAAGAAGGGTTTTCTTTAGCACTGACCATTTTTCCGATCACATAAGACGCGATTGGAAATCCAACCAAGTAACCTGCTGATGGAAGGGCAAACCATAAAGCATTAGAGTTCCCTCCAGCAAGAAATGGAAGACCAAGTGTAATAAACCCTAGATAAAGAAGAGTACTATAAGAAGCTTTTCTTCCTCCCTGGCCAATCGCTAACAAGAAAATTCCTAATGTTTGAAGTGACATGGGAACAGGATAAAGAGGGATGCTGACTTGTGATAAAGCTGCAAGGAATAAACTCCCTAGAACAACTTGTGTCATGGTCCAAGCACGTGACTTGGTTTTTTCCGAAAAAACCGGTGTTGATTCAACTAAAACTTCCATTATACACCTCCGAATAAGTGTGCATTCATTATCATTTTTTTACCCTTTTTTAGCAACTGACCCTACTAAATCATAGTCTAGGGCCTCAGTGATTTTTACGGGGTAGCGTTTCCCAAAAGCATCTACGCCTGACGTATCATTGATAATAACGATTCCATCGATTTCTGGACATTGTCCACGAGTCCGTCCCACCATGAGAAGGGGAGATTCTGGATGATATCCCTCAATGACAACTTCAAGAGTCTGTCCAACTTTCTTCTTAAGAAGACGGCGAACCACTTTCTTTTGAGCTTTTGCTAACCGTTTTTCCCTTTTTATTTTGACCTCTTCAGAAACTTGATTTGGAAGGTTTGCAGCATAACTTCCAGGCTCATTCGAATACTTAAAAATTCCGACGTTATCGATCGGGTAGTTTTCAACAAACTCTAGGAGCTCTTCAAATTGTTTTTCTGTTTCACCAGGGAAACCAACAATTAGACTGGTTCGAATGGTAATTTCTGGAATTTCTAAGCGGAGCCATTCAAGTGATTGAATAATTGCTTCTTTAGAAGTCGCTCGGTGCATAGCCTTCAACATTTCATTATTCACATGTTGAATGGGCATATCGAGATAAGGGCAAATACGAGAATCACTTTTCATCAATTGAATTAAAGGACGAGTAATTTCATCAGGATAAAGATACAGAAGCCGTAACCAAAAATCCCCTTCTTCTTGAAGGAGTGCTTTTAAAACTTTAATCAGTCCATCAGATCTCTTATAACCTTGATCTTTTCCCCAATCTCCCAAATCTTGTGCAATCAAAATGATTTCATGGACTCCTTGATCACGAAGAGTTCGAAATTCTTTTACAATCTGCTCAAGAGATTTACTCTTAAGCGGTCCTTTAATTTGAGGAATAATACAATAGGCACAACGTTTCTTACATCCTTCAGCAATTTTCAAGTAAGCATAATGAGGCGGCGTAGAAATCTGACGCGGAACTTCTCCTGCTTCTAAATAACTCTTGGCTGAAGTAATAGCACTCCCTTGCTCTCTGGATTGAATCGCAGTTAAAATCCCCTCGACATCCCCTGAACCTAATAAGTAATCAATATCGGGAAAATGCTCTTTGATGAGACTATCATGCGATTGAACCATACATCCTGTAACAATAATCTTAGCTCCCTCTTTTCTTTCTTCATACATTTCCCCAATGGTTGCTAGAGATTCTTCACGTGCAGCTTCTAAGAAACCACAGGTATTGATGATAATGTAGTCAGCCTCATCGATTCCGTCGGTGGGTTCATATCCAGCTTTCAGGAGAATTCCCAACATCACTTCAGTATCAACACGATTTCTTGGACAGCCCAAGCTAATAAAAAAGAGTTTGTTTCCTCCATGCCTAAAGGTCGGTGGAGCCACCTCCACCGTATCTTTTTTGGGAGTGTCATTAGGATACATTTTTAAGTTCATAGAGGGTAGAATACCCTCTATTGGATTAATTTTTCAACGAGTTGATGTCTTCAGAAACTTTTTTTTGAGTTTCAGGCCCTGGATTCTCAATGAAATGTGCATAATTTTCATTTAAACGTTTTTCATCTTCAAGTTTTTCCTTTTTAAGAGCAACACAAGCTGTTTCATTCATCACTTGAAGAGCCTCTGACATCACCTTTTGAAGCTGAGCCTTTTTATGAGGCTCAATTTTTGGCTCGTTGTAATCTTTAAAAGCTTTTTGAAACATATCAAATCCCTTTTGATATCTTTCTTGATATTCTTGTACTTTTTCTTGAGAATATTGAGGTTGCCCTACCCCTTCAACACCACTTGGCTCTGTCATCGGTCATCCTATAATTTTTTCTTCCTATTATTTTCTTTAACCTATAGAATCTTTTTTATCCAATTATACCAAGGAATTTTTGATGAAAAGACTACTTCCTTTACTGCTTATTGCCTCAAGTGTACTCTTTGCGCAGACTATCGAACATCCCCCTATACAACAACTTCCAGACCATCCTCCTCCATTAAAAACTGTAGATGAACAGCTAGAGCAAGCGCAGAAGGATTTCGATATTGCACGCAAGATGTTTAACCCTTGGTATGCAGGTCCCCTTCTTACTCCTAGTGCACACAACGTCCCTCCGGGAAAATTTGTCGTTCAGCCTTACCTTTTTATCAAAAACACCTTCGCTAAATTCAATGGGAACCGGAAATCGGTCAATATTAAAGATATTTGGACAGTGCAGCCCCTTTGCCTTTTTCAAATGGGCTGGTTTTCTTGGCTAGATTTCACTATCACAGCACAAGGTTTCTATAATAATCAGTCCAACAAAGATTCCTTTTATTGGGGAGACACCTCTCTTTCATGGGGAATCCAGTTATTAAAAGAGGAGCCTTATCGCCCAGCGGTGCGACTAGCAATTGGGGAGAGCTTTCCAACAGGACGCTATGAGAAATTGAATCCAGCAAAAAATGGAATCGACGCAACAGGTTCCGGCGCTTATACTACTTCAATTTCTTTAAACGTTTCAAAAGTCATTTGGTGGGTTCTTGATCATCCTTTTGCATGGAGACTCTCTTTACAATATAGTATTCCGACAACGGTTCAAGTCAACCGTTACAATGCTTATGGAGGTGGGATCGGAACAAATGGTCGTGTCCGCCCAGGAAATAGTATTGCTGTCGATACTTCCATTGAACTTAGCTTCACTCAAAAATGGGTCCTCGCGATTGATTTGGCCTATACTTATGCCAACCACGCAACTTTTTCTGGCCGCAAAGGGAGAACTCCCACTGGGATGATCGCATCTGTTGGAGGACCATCTAATGATAACTTAAGTTGTGCCCCAGCGCTTGAGTATAACCCCTCAGATCATCTAGGGTTCCTTGCAGGCGTTTGGTTTACGATCACAGGAAGAAACTCTAGCGATTTTATCGCAGGAGTTTTGACCATGTATTATGCTTGGTAACTCAACATAGAATTAATAAATCTCTTTGAAGAAGTTTTCAACAGATTGAAGAGCTCTTTTTTCAGCAACCTCACTGTAAACCGTTCCAGCTTTTGGATCATTTGCAATGGGGTTTGTAAAAGCATGCATTGTTTTTCCATAAACATGGACTTGCCAATCAACGTTTGCCTTTGTCATCTCATCTTCAAAAGCCAAAACCTGTTCAGGGGGAACCATAGGATCATCATGTCCATGTAAAACAAGAACTTTCCCCGCTATTTTTGTTCCATAGTCTGGAGGTGTAAGAAGTCCATGTAAACTAATTGCTCCTTGAATCGGTGCTCCGCTTCTTGCTAAATCAAGGGCACAAAGACCTCCAAAACAAAAGCCTACAGCCCCTATTTTCTGTTTGTCAACTCGAGGATGATTCATAGAAACCTTTAAACCTGATTCCATTCTGCTTAAAAGAAACTTCCGGTCATCCATAAAGGGCTGCATCAGTTTAGCGTTTTCTTCTGGAGAAGACCCCAATACTCCTTTTCCATACATATCTAGCGCTATTCCTACATACCCTAAAGAACTCAGCCATTTTGCTTTTTCTAGAACAAAATCATCCCTCCCTTTCCAGGCATGAAAAATCAAAATCCCAGGAGCCTTTTCTTTCGTTTCATCAAACGCAATGAATGCTTCAAGATCTTTTCCTTCATGACTATAGTCTATTGTTTCTGTCTTCATGGGCAATTCCTATTATTCTAACAACATGTATCGCATCAAATCATTTCTTGAAAAAAAAAGAAATGAATTTCAAAATTGATTCCATGAAATTATTATTCTTTCTCCTAGCAACTTTTACCCTTTGTGCAAAAGAGTCTCACCCTGTAACAACCATTAAGCAATGGTGCAAGGAAGAAAAGGCCTTAACGGAAGGGCGCTACCTTATCCTTGGAAACCTGGCTTCCGTTTCTCCCAATGGCATGCCCCATACTCGAATGATTGAAGTCTCTCATCTCGATAAAAATAAAGGCGCTCTTTTTTTCACCCATAAAAATACTCGTAAGGCAAAAGATTTTGAAACCAACCCACAAGCTTCCTTAACCATTTGGCTTCCTAAAACGCACCGTCAAATAACACTAGAGGGAACGGTGGAAGAAGTTTCTCGAATAGAAGCTGAAAAATCATGGAATCAAATGCCTCGTTTCATGAAACTCTCATTTTTGGCCTCTGACCATGTAGGAAAGTTAGAATCTGAAGAAGCTCTCCAAAAAAGAAAAGAGACTCTGGATAAAGAACTTTTAAAAGCGATTCCCCTGCCCGATGCCTATATAGGCTATCGTTTAATTCCCGAAGAAGTCATCTTTTATCGGATGAATCACCGTTCTTTACCCACAAAACAAATAGCAATCCTTGAAGAAGGGGATTGGATAACCTATCTTCTTGAACCTTAGAAACCATTCACTAAATATTCCTTAAAAAAAATCTATAACTTGAACTCTATAGAATCTCCTATTACAATTTTTCTGGCTTTATTAATTTTTATCGGAGTTAAACCATGGATAGAGTAACACCCTCACCTAACCCTAATCAATATCTTGAACAAACATCTTCTGATGAAGAAGCAAATCTTATTCAAGACCTAATGGGAATATCTAGCCCAGAAATAGAAGGACCAATTCAATCAACTGAAGAGGTTAGAGACCAAATTCTAGGATCTGGAGATCTAAATAATGAGGAAAAGGAACGTCTATTACAAATGCTTATTCAACTGCAAGATATAGAAAATGGTTTCATTCAGAAAACAGTCAATAATCTATGGAGATAGACGATGGATGCATTAACACAAGACATAGGTAATTTAACAATAACAGGAGAAAAAGAAGCTCTTTGTAAGGAATTAAGGACCTACTTAGAATCTGATGAACATCCTGAGCATGCAGAAATAGAAGAAATCGCTCAAAAAGTTGAAGAAATTAAAGCTCGCATTCTCGGGATGGCTAATGGAGGCGTTATTGGTCCAGAAGGCTCCTTTCCTCCTGAGAAGCTTATAGAAGTTCAACAGTGCAGCGTTGAGTTGCAACAAGAACTTCAAAAGGTCTTTGACATTCACAAGTCCGTTGCAGAACGTTGGGCAACGCTAAAAATGGATCAAAAGATCCCAGAAGAAACAGTCACTATTGTTAAGACAACTGTTCTTGAAGAGTACGAAAAGCGCTGGAGCAATATGCAATAAGATCAGAGGCTATAGAAGACCAAAAGCTTAAAGACGTGCTTTAAGCTGGTTTTTCTTAGAAGCCTCTTTTTCAAAAGCCTCAAGAAGCTTATTACCTTCAATCACCCCTTGATCCAAGGCTTCTGCAGCAGACATCTCTCCTGTGAAGGCTTTTTCTAGATGGTCGATAAGAATGTCTCTGACCTCCACATAGTTTCCTAAGCGGACTCCCCAAGAATATTCAGTCGGTGGGTTCCCTAAAACTTCTAATATAGCGATTTCAGCAGCTTTATGGTTTTGATAAAACCCTTCTTTTTTCGTCTCGAAATAAGCTTCATTTGTAATCGGAAGGTATCCCGTCGCTTGGTGCCACTTTTTTTGGACTTCCACTGATGAGAGATAAATTAAAAAGTCGGCAATCGTTTTATATTCTTCATCACTAAACCCTTTTAGAACCCAAAATGAGGAACCTCCAATATTCAGGGTGTGGGGTTTTTCAGTAAGATGAGGCCAATAAGGGATAAAACCCACTCCTATTTCAAAGTCACACCTTCTTTGGAGAAGGGGAAGTCGATTTGCCCCTTGAAGAAGAATGGCGCACTCCCCTGCTGCAAATCGCCTTTCGGGCTCTTCTGTATAACGTCCACTATAGGAGAAAATTCCTTTTTGGCTCCACTCAGCCACTTTTCCAACATGAAATTTTTGCCCACTTTGAAAGCATTGTAACCGAGCCCCTATTCCATCAAATCCATTGTGATGGGTCGCAAAAGGAATGTCATGCCAGCAAGAAACATGCTCTAAATGATAAGCAGCAGGCCATGCAGTTGTATAACCATAGTACCCTACTTGATGGAGTCTTTCTCCCATTTTTTCCAGCTCAGGCCACGTTGCTGGAGGTTTTTCGGGGTCCAACCCTGCTTTTTCAAATGCTGTTTTATTATAAAAAAGAACTCCTGTTGAAGCATTCCAAGGAAGAGAAAGCATGTTACCATTGGGCGCGGAATAAAATTTACGAACAACATCGATATAAAGATCGGGATTGAAGTGGGACTGATATTTACTTAAAAGATCTCCAATAGGAACATAATTTTCTTCTTCAAGCATCATCGAAAGCGTTGCGACTTCATAAACTTGAAGAATGTGGGGACCTTCCCCTTTTTTATGCGCTTTCAACCCTTCTTCATAAGCTACCTTATAATTCTTGACTTGTTTGAGCTTAATCTTAAGGTGATCTGGTTTCTGATTGAACTCTTCAACAATTTCAGAGAATTTTTCTTCCAAAAAACCATCGAAAGCATGGACCATAACAATTTCCATGCCAAAGAGTTTCAACGAAAAGAGGGCTAAAAATAGGACTCTTAAAATTTTCATACAAAACATTCTACCGCGTTTTTTAATTTTTGGCATTACGAATAATCATTCAATCCGTATAGTAAAAATTTAGCCATATACTGATCATTGAGGTCGCTATTAATAAAAAGATCCTACTTACAGGAGCTCGTTCTCTTTTTACTTTAGATTTAGCACGCCGCTTTCACGAAAAGGGGCATACAATCTTTGCTGCTGAGACATCACTTCATCATGTCTGTCGCTTCTCTAAGGCTTTTGAAAAGCACTTTGTTGTCCCAAGCCCTCGTTTCCAATCTGAAGGATTTATCAATGCTTTAGTTGCCATTTGCAATAGAGAAAAAATCGACCTTGTCATTCCTACTTTTGAAGAAATCTTTTGTCTTTCAAAAGGGCTCGATCGGTTTCCTAAAGAAACCCAGGTCCTTTGCTCTTCCTATGAAATCCTCGATGAATTGCATAATAAATGGCGATTTAACAAAAAAATCGAAACTCTAGGGTTTGATACCCCACAATCTTATCTTGTTCATTCCCAAGAAGAATTAAAAGAGCTTCCACTTTCTCCTCCCTATATTTTAAAGCCAAGCTACTCGAGGGCTGCTCTTTGTATCCAAAAAGTTACTTCAAAAACTCCTCCTGAAGTAAAAATCGATCCTAAAAATCCCTTGGTTGCTCAAGAATGGCTTCATGGGAAAAAGTTCTGTTCCTATAGCATCGCTCATAATGGAAAGCTCTCTGCTCATACCGTCTATCCTGTCGATATTTCCATTGAAGGAAATTCTTGCCTTAACTTTGAGGCAATCGACCATAAAGAAATTCAATCCTGGATCGCCTCATTTGTAAAAAAAGAAAACTTTACAGGGCAAATAGCTTTTGATTTTATCGAAACAAACGAAGGCAAACTTTATGCAATTGAATGCAATCCTCGAGGAACTAGTGGGATTCATCTTTTCCAGAAAAAAGATTCTTTTCCCGATGCCTTCTTCGACATTCAAAGCTCTTTAGTGACTCCTGAAATAGGATATTCCAAAAAACTAGGCTGGGGAATGATTCTCTATGGTTGGAAAACAGGGCATCTTTTGAAGTTTATTAAAAAACTTATCATGGTCGAAGATGTCATCTTTTCGAAAAATGACCTGAAACCCTTTTTCCATCAACCGATCTTATTCTTTGTTTACCTGTTTAGAAGTTTGAAACTAAGAGCTCGTCTGCCAGCCATGTTTACTTTTGACATCGACTGGAATGGCCAAGAAGCGATTGATCTTGATCAAATTCCCTGCAAAGAATCCCCATAACTTGCCTGAATTAAACGACACGATCTAGAGACAACCCCTTGATAATTTTTTTTTCATGCGGTATTGTGATAAAAAACTTTTGGAGCTCGCTATGAAAAGAAAAGTCGTTAACCCTGATATCCAACAAAAAAAACTCCAGCAAACACTTGAAAAAGAGCAAGAAAAAGATTTGAAACACGAACTTGAAGAAGAAACTTCAAGTATTCCAAAAAAAATTCCCAAAGAAAAGCCAAAAACAGGACATAAGTAGGGATTCCTCCTTACTCAATAATCGCTTTTCTGATAAACTCATCAACTGATGTTTAGAATGTCATGTATGCTTATGTTAACTCCTATCTTTGCTATGGCATCTCTTGCGATGCCCCTACTTAATGCACAAAAACAATCAAAACAAACGGTTGTTTTAATCCTGCTTGGCCCTCCTGGAGCTGGAAAAGGAACTCAGGCCGGAATGCTCTCTGAAACCCTCCAACTTCCTCACATCTCAACTGGAGATCTATTACGGAGTAATATTAAAGAAGGTACAGAGTTAGGAAAAACTGCTAAAGGCTATATGGACCAAGGAAAACTTGTTCCAGATGCCCTAATTCTCGATATGTTATTCGCCCGCGTTGCTCAAAAAGATTGTCAAAAAGGTTACATTCTTGATGGATTTCCTCGAACACTCGCTCAAGCAAAAGCTTATGACAACCGCTTGGGCAAAGAGACAAAAACCATCGCTATTAACCTAGCATTAAGCAATGAAATCATTGTTGATCGTTTAAGTAAAAGACTGACTTGTAAAGAGTGTAATACTCCTTACCACTTGACCTTCTCTCCTCCTAAGAAAGAAGGGATCTGCGATGTCTGTGAGGGTCCGCTTATCCAGAGAAGCGATGATAAAGAGGAAGTGATCAAAAATCGCCTAGCGGTTTATGAAAAGCAAACGTCTCCTCTTATTCACTATTATTCTGAGCAAAAAAATCTAAAAGAGTTCTCCTGCAATCAACCGATTGACAAGGTTCTAAATGAGATTCTTGACTATCTTCGTGAGATTTACCGTTCTTTACAAGAAGGGTAGGAGCCTCAGGTTGAGGTTCCCACCAGATTCTAGGATGAACCCCTCTATCTTCTTTTGAGCATGGCTTTATTCTTGGAATTTTCATATTGACCACACTAACTAGAAAAAAAGTGCTGAACGACATTTCGATCAATTTTAAAAAGACAAGCACTAAAGGTTCCAAAAAACTCCTTTGAACCATCATCTTCAATTGTATAAACCGAAGCAATTGAGATAATTGTGTTGCCATCAAGCTTGTTTTGAACATCAATTTCAATAGGACTTTCCGAGTGGACAACCATCCGTTCTTTCAAGCTTGTCCATTCCCATGGGAAGCCAACAAGCTCTCCTGTTCCTGTAATCAACCCTGTTGGGTTTTTGAAAACAATCTCATGAAGATCACCTGTTAGATCAGAAATCTGCTGAAGCTCTAAAACCTCTCCATCTTTAGCATATAAAATGCATGAGTCAATAAATCGATTTTGCTCAGGAAGAAACGTCCGCTTTAAAAAGAAAACCCCATAATGTTCAGTTTCTTCTTCATCGGGAGATTGAGATTTCATTTCCCCAATATAGAATTCTGGATTCGCAAAAAGAACACAGGGGAGGAAAGATAAGATTAAGATCCATTTTTTCATGATAAATACCTCTTAAGGATTTCACTTGATTGTTCTATTCCTAATGAACGTACATAAAAACGGGCTTTTTCTTCTATCATTTCTTGAATACCTAGATCCCCACCTTTTTTAAGTGCTTCCCTTTTCCTCTTCAAGTAGTCATAAAGGGTCATTGCTGCAGCAACCGATAAATTATAACTTTCAACCATTCCAAACATTGGAACACGGAAAAGAAGGTCACATTCCTGTTTAGCTTTTTCTGAAATACCCTCTTTTTCGTTACCAAAAAGAAAGCAAATAGGACTCTCAATTGGAAGAGCTTCGAGATCTCTTTCCCCATCAGCAGAAGCTCCAGCCAGAATGAAGTTTCCTCTTGCTTCATGAAATTCCTCAAGAGAAGGATGTCGATGCAAGTGAACCCATTTCATCGTCCCCTTTGTTGTTCCCTTCCCTTGCCCTTTTTTCATTTGAGCGTTGATAAAGTGTATATGAGAAACTCCAAGAGCCTCAGCCGTCCGGACAACAGCTAGTCCATTATGGATATCATAGGGACGTTCAATTGCAATTTGGACAGAACGCATCCTATTTGCAAGAACCTTATCAATAGTCTCTATTCTTTCTTCCGTAAGAAAAGGAACTAAAGTTTCAATGATTCTATCACTAGGATAACCTTTCAAAAGCTCGTCGATCATTTAGTCCGATCCTCCAAGCAAAAGTTCCGGTTTTTTTCTTAAAAAGATCACTTCTCTTCCATACTCTTCCCTCTCGAAAATCGTATGGAGGTCACCCTTCACATCAACCTTTGCCGACTCATCGACAACTCCTTCAACAAAAGGTAAACAACCAAGATAACAAACAACATCCCCAACATCAGGATATTGTACTATACGAAAACTTCCGTTCACAACTTTTTCTTCCCAATAGTTCGATCGTTGTTCATTTTCCCTGGAAAATTTTTCTTTTAGAAGTCTCTCAAATTGATCAAACTTTGGAAACCGCTCTGGAAGTTCAACTCCAAAAATCACTTCCAGATGTTTTCTCTTCCATAGCTCAACTTCTTCTCTCGTCTTAGCCGCTTCAAAAATAATTTCTTCACCTAAATAGGAATGTAAAAAGCCCTCTCCTTCCTCAACGAATTTTATACGAGTATGAATTCTGCTATTAATCGCAGAAGACTTCTTGATTAACCGTTTCTCTAAGTCACTGATTCGCGCACGAGCCGTTGCTTGGATCGTTTCAGAAAGAACCAGTGGAACCCTTCCATCCTGATTAGCAAACACTTCCTGATTAAACTGTGTAGTCATCAGAAAGGTTTCTCCAATTCCGTTGAGAATCCCATAGACAAGGCGTTGAAACATCTCTTCAGCTAAAATCTCTCTTCTGAGTTGCCCATTTGGATAATAAACAGACGCAAGAGGAAGGCTCTTCTCTGTTAAAGGTCCAAAGGAGGAAGAACAATTTGATATAATCCTAAAATCACCGTGCAATGTGCTCATAACCGTGAGCAAAATACTGAGTTTTGAGGTTTTATTTCAAGAGAACTGATCTTATTTCCCTCTTTTAGATGAGTATAGACTTTCTGATAAAATGGTTGACGCAAGGCATATAAAGGACTACGCCCTATTTGAGTGACTCGATAAAAGTCGGGATGAGTTGTTTCTATAGTCTTGCATCCCATCCCATCGAAAAGATAAAGCTCCCAATCATGTCCTCTCCACTTGAAAAAATGAGCAATAACCTGATCTAATTCTTTCAAATCTTCGGGAAAAGTTACAGTATCTTCGATAATAAGAGTATCCTCTCCCCCAACTTCGATTGCACAGTGCAATGCTTCGATAGGACTTTCTGATCTGTAAACTCTCTTTAAATCGAGTCGCACTCTAGCAAATTCTGTTAAAAGCTTTTCTTCATTCCCTCTATCGATATAAACGACTCTCTTAAAACGGTTCAAAGGTTCATAAACGGGATCAATATCGCTTATCCCCGTTTTTTGAACTGCAGCTTGCTGTTCGTTTGCATACCATCGATCGTTCTTTTGAAGAACACGCCAGACCTGATCAAGAGAGTAAATAAGTGATTGATTATTAAAGAAATGATCCTTAATCATTTCATAGGCAGAAAGAAAGCAGGCTTTAAGCTTTTCGAGATAGGGACGATGAACGATATAAGCGTGGGCACACCATGAATTATAGACCTGAAAAATCTCTTCCCAAGGAGTGGTTTTTTTTTCCCGATAGCCTCCCCCTAAAAAAAAGACATCCCATTCTCCATTCGTAACTTCAAAGAAATAAGCGAGTTGATTTTCAATCTCTTTTTGTTTCTTGATAAAGACAACATCATCTTCTAACATGAGGACCCTTTCCCATCCCTTCTCTATGGCTAAGTCTAGGGCTTGAATATGACTGAGCAAACATCCCTTTGTCCCATTAAAACGATCATAGATCGCACTGAAACGGTGAACTTTTTCATTGGGAACCCCAATACGATGCAACTCACTTTCTATGAGTTTTTTTCGATCGGTTCGATGATCAAGATTGATATAGATAATTCCATCAATACCACGCATATCTATACGTGATAATTCGAAAATAATTTCTATACAAGAAAAATAGCCTTCTTACATCACTCCATTCTTTTCCAATCCATGGGAGTGACACAAGAAGTTTAATGAGCTCGATTTAGCTCGAGCTCATTATAAATCTATTAACGCTTTGGCTTCTTTTTCTTGCTGTCCATGCGCCAAGTGATTGTATGATAAATAAAGGCAAAACCAAACACCACATAAATGATGCGGACAAGCCATTCGCGATCAAACACATACTCAACAAGGTTGAGACGGTAAAGTCCAACGAATCCCCAAACAATTCCACTTAGAACTAAGAAAAGAACAGCTAGGCCATCTAGTCTCTTCAACATAATGGATAATCCTCCAGCAGATTCCTTATTTCCAACGTTTTTTAATACTTTTCCAACCTACTGCTTGGTAGATGGCTGCAGCACCGATAAGAACATAAATTAAACGATCTAACCAGCTTCTGCCAACAAAGTACTCAATTAGATTAAATTCAAATAATCCAACCAAGCCCCAATTTAAACCACCAAGACAGAGTAGGAAGCATACAAGTGTATCGAGTTTTTTCATTTGTGTACTCCTTCACAAGGTCTATTGAGTTTTAGCCCTTTGTAATAAGGCTTTAGCCAGAACACACTGGCTAGGCGACAATTACTAGCCGCCATTGTCTGAATATAAAATAACGACAACAGCAATTAATAATTGCCAATACCCTCTTCTTTTATTAATTATCTGATTAATATCTTTATGTAAAGAATCTATAATAATAATTTTTGTAATTATAGCTTAAGACACTTCTTCTCAGTCCAATAGTCATCTCCATAGGAATAAAGAATCTGTTGACCTTTCTTTATTCCACGAGGGCCCGAAGTAAAGACAATCCTAGGACCTTCTTCAGTATAATGCTCCCAAGGAATAGCATTGTTTCCTTTTTCACCTTCCCCACAATGATTCATGAATCGAGCCCAATTCCCGTGCTTAGCGGCATCGATGGAATAGGTCTTATAGTCTGTAAAAGAAAAGGTGCTATCATGATCAGGATTGATCTCATCGTCTAGCATTAGAAGTCCTGTATATTGGACAAGTGTTGAATAGGGAGGAATGTTTTCCTTTGCAAAAACACCGTACCCTACCACAGGATTGATAAAACGAATGCTTACCCTTCGATTATACCTTTCATCAGAACCATCTCTTTCAAGCTGGCGAAAAAAAGCATCAAACCGCTCAATTCTAAAATCAGAAATAATGGGTTCAGCTTTTTTATAAAACCGTTTCCATGAACGTGCAAATCGCTCTTCGACTTTCTTTTGAACTTTGATATCTTCAAGGTAAACAATAGGGGTTTCAATCCCAAAATACTTTTTAAACATAGGATCCACTTTCCTTTTTAGTGACATAATTAAACACTTAAGGAAAGTTATGAATTATTACAAGAAAGATAAGTATTTTTATAAGAAAGACTCTAGTATTTGAATCGAGGACTTTAAAAGATCATGATTAAAAAGGCGGAGATTCTTAGCGATTGTTTCTATTTCTTCGTAACTAGGTTGCACATCTAAATCACGAAGAAAAGGGGCAAGTTTATATTGAACAAATGCAGCAATTCCTTTTGCTACTACCTCTTTTTCTTTCTTACTCCCTATCTCAGAAAATCCCTTAGGAAATCTTAGCAGGTTTTGATAAATATGGTGAGATGTCACACCTTTAAAAAGAAACTGCTTAAGGCCATCTCGAAAAGCATCTTCAAAACTTCCATCAAGGTCAAAATGATCAAAGGCTTTACCAATGTAGGTTAGCTGCATTAAAAGGGCATGAAGCTTTTTTCGATCGCTTTTGGAATCTGATTCCAAAATAACTGGTATCAGACATTTCCTCATATATTGAATCAGCTGAAGCCGGAGCCTAGGTGCCATTGTTTCATCAAATGACCCGTCAAACTCTAGAATAAACTGACTAAGAGGATGATTAAAAAGATCCTCAGCAGCTTCCGCCCTCTCGATCTCAAAAGGACCAATAAGCTCTCTAAGCTCAGCAATATGTTCCGCAAGTCTGGTATATTCCGGGCTTCTTTCTTCAAAATGTTTTGAAAGTAAGTTTGCACGCTCACTAAGACTTCGATATTCCTGAAGATCGAGTTTAGAAGGCGTTTTTGGGAATGTTCTAATCGCGCGTTGAACCACCTGATCTAAAACATCAGCATTCCATGCATTCACCTCCGGATCCTCACTAGCAAGGGAGGTCCGAACAGGATCTAGAGACAAGATCTGTGAGATTGCTTTATTGTTGCTCATTTTATTCCCATTTTGAAAAGGCATAGAAGCCCTCTAGAACTATTATAACAGATTTAAAATTATTATTCAATATTTGCAAGTATCTAGAAATAAATTACTTATAAAATTATTGCCTTTGCAAACCCTTTCTATAAAAACCTTTAGCTATCGCTATTTTCAGAAAAAGAAGAGAGGAGAAGCCTCATCTGCGGACCTGTATGAGTTCAGAAGAAAAATATGGTCAACATCGAGGATTTTTTGCATTAAAGGTTTGATCAAAAGTCTTTAATGATCTTCACTAATATTCCTAACAAAAAAAGGTTGCCCAAGTTGGGCAACCTTTTTTATCAAGCGAGCATCCTATGGAGCAACAACCAAGTAAGTAACCAATCTCACCATTTTAAGCCCTGAAATAAGCTCGAATTTACAATATTCACAGAAAATGTTAACAAAAGTTTATAGGAACGACTATCAACGGAAATAGCATGAAGATCTATATTTACACCCTTTTAGCATCTTTAATTTTCTTACCCCATTCTCTAAGTGCAACCACTTGGAACGGGTCTTCAGATGACAACTGGAACAATGCGAGCAATTGGGATTCCGGTGTCGTCCCAAATGGAATAGGTTCTACAGCCGAGTTTACTGCAGTTGGGGCTCCTACTGTAGATATACTAAACACAGGGGTTACAGCTGGCGAAATCACATTTAATTCTGCAGCAGGTTATACGATTAGTGGTCCAGCAACATTAACAATGGATAATGCCTCAGCACTATCTAGAATTACAGTCTCTAATGGATCTCATATGATTGATGCTAATATGGACGTCAACAACTCTATGAGGATTACCACGCCTAATGCGAATCCATTGACTTTCAATGGACATATATCAGGAACCACAGTTACCTTTTACAGCGGTGTATTCAATCTTAACAATTCTAATACTAATAGTACGAGAATTGAGGCAGGTGCCACTGTTTTTGCTAACCACCACCAAGCACTCAAACAACACCCTATTGTGTATGGTAACCTTATATATCAAAATGGGTTAGGCTCTACCATATCACTTGTAGGGTTGAGTGTTACAGGAACGGTTGACATCAATGATAATATCTTGTCCTTACATGACGGGAATATTACTGGGTCAATTATAAATTCAAATCCAGGTGGAAGTCTCGTTAAAATTGCTGGTCACGTTCTATATCTATCAGGAACGAATACCTATTCTGGGCCAACAACAATCAACGATGGTGTCATCAATGTTGCAGGAAGTATTATCAGTAATACGCAAGTTAATCCGGGAGCACTCTTAACGGGATCAGGAACGGTTGCAGATGTGGCTAACTTTGGAACAGTCAGTCCTGGAGACACTTCAGGAGATCTTCCAGACACCAATATCGGAACACTTACGGTCAACGGAACCTATACTCAAGATTCTACAGGAGATTTACTCATACAGGTCAGTGATGACGGCTCTTCAGACCGCTTAAATGTTACTGGCATTGGACAAGCAAATCTAGATGGGAGCCTTACCTTAGATCCAGAGCCCGGAATTTACCCTGCAGGATCAAGGTTTACCTTTATGAATTATGCTTTAAGAACAGGGTCCTTAACTCTAGTCGATAATTCTGGTCTAGATTTTTCTATTTTCTACTTAGGGTCTTCTGCTCTAGTAATCAATGACCTCGCCGGAGCCATTCTCCCCGTTCCTAAACGTCTTTTAAGTGGAAATTCCCGTGAGGTTGCAGACTACTTATTTTGTCGTGGCTTTATCCCTTCCAACCATGATCTTCTGAGGGTTATGGGTGCTTTAGTGAGGCTTCCACCTGACCAGTTTGCAAAGGATCTCGTCAAGTTATCTCCCGCACAATTTGGAGCCCTCCCTTTGATAAATCTTCATAGCAACCGGATCATTGCGGATGTGATTGTAGAAAATACAGAAAAGTTTGACTGGTGTGATCCTTGTGTTTCCGAAAAAGACTGCCAAGTCAATGACACTTCTATTTGGGTTGCTCCTGTGGGATACTATTACGATCAGGATGGGATCCAGGGACAAGTGGGTTTTGATAGCTATGCTGTGGGAGTAGGAGCTGGAGCAAGCCACCTCTTCTTTAATGCTTTTCATGTTGGAGGGGGAGCTGGCTACACTTATTCCAATGTTGATTGGGACAAAGACAGAGGGGATGGACATATCAACTCGGTCTATCTTGGACCTTCTTTAGGATGGAGCCCCAAAAATGGGTTCCTGAATCTCCTAGTGTTGGGGTCTTATAATTACTATGATATCGACCGCAAAATAAAGTTCCCCGGAGTAAACCGAACCGCTACGAATAAACACCATAGTTACGATGTCCTTGCAAGACTCGATGGAGGGTATAAATTCCGTGTTAATGTAAAAGGGAACCTAAATTACTTCTATATCCTTCCTGAGGCAAGAGTGACCTATCTGAATATCTTTGAACAGCGATACACTGAATCAGGAGCAGATAGCATTAACTTAACTGTTGATAGTAAATACTCAGCTTTCCTTCAGCCTAATCTTTTAGTAAAATTTTTAAGAGATTTTCATACCAATACGTGGTGTATCATGCCTGCTTTTCAAGTGGGTTGGATCTCTAATATTTGGCTCTCTTCTAGTAACTATAAGTCACGTTTTTATAAGCAACAAACTTGTGAACCCCATTTTGTTGTAAAAAGCTTTAGTCGCAACACCAACCAACTCTCATTGGGTCTCGACGTTAATTTCCGCCATACCAGCGATTGGATTATTGATGTGGGATGTCGAGTCGATTTTCTTGATGATAACTATGTAGTAGATGGGAAGATCAAGGTCGAGAAGCGGTTTTAAACTGAAAAACCTGCATCAAAAAAGAAACCGCTAAAAATGAAAAAAACGAAATGGGGGGTTCCCCCAATTTTAGCGCAGATAGATTTGGAAAAACATGACGAAACGGTATACGACCGTATCCGTGAGGAATGGTTTTTCGAAGATGCTGCTCTAAATATTGGGGGCGGCCAGACTCGAACTGGCGGAGACCGAAGTCGATGGATTTACAGTCCATTGCAATTGCCACTATGCGACACCCCCCGAAGGGATTGGCCCCACTATCGAAATTCACAACTTATTCCAGTTCTAAATATTGAAAGTGGGGCCTAAAAAAAATTGCTGGAGAAAGGACTTGAACCCTCAACCGTCCGATTACAAGTCGGGCGCTCTACCAATTGAGCTACTCCAGCAAATTGGAGTAATCGTTATATCAAATGATCTGTTATGGATCAAGCCTCTTTATCTTCTTTAGGCGAAGAATCTTTTTGATGAACCTTTTTTTCTAATCCTTCTGCAGGAGTTGAAGGGGTATTATCACGAAGGGTTTTAGAAACCATACCAGTAATACGACTCATACTTGATTGAAACGAAGAAGGGTCAATTGCAGTAAAGGAACGTCTTTCCATGCTCGATTTTTGAGCACAGCATTTCTTATATTTTTTTCCAGAGCCACAAGGGCAGGGATCATTTCGACCGACTTCTTTCATCATCCAACCTGTAAAATTTTATTTTTAACCTATGAGTATATAAAGATCCAGAATTCTCGTCCATCAAGGTTAAATATAATAAAAATTAATTTATATATATAATATTCAATTATTTGTGTTATAATAATTAACAAGTAATTTCTTTGAGGGTTCAATTGGAACTAACTAATGAGTTAATAAAAGATAGTTTTAAACTATTCTATTTAGACCGCACTGGAGAAATCCACGAAGATCGGGATTCCTCCATGAGCGGAAGTCTTGCTAGAATAGTCCTATCTATTTTAGGATTAAGGGACTACAATATCGCTCACGTCCTACCTAAAATGGAAGTTTTAGGAGCGGAAGACCAAAGCTATCTCACCTCTAAATGCGCCAAGCGTTTCGGAATTTCTAACGAGCAACTAGCTGCTATCCAAAAGATCAGTGCTTTCTATCTATCAGACACCTCCCTGTCTACCGCTGATCAAAAAGGTATAAAATTATTTCTTAACAATTCGATCGGAGACCTAAAGCTAAATGCCGCTTTAAATCGGTTGATACAAGCAAATCTAGTTCTTCATAACGTCGATAGAAAAGCTCTTCTTCTCCTTCGTTCGTTCACATTTGAAGCGATGAAAGCTGAAAAATTAACACCTGCTTTCCAAAAAGCCAGAGTCCTAGGAAAGCGCCTTCAAGAAGAACGAGAAACGGTCCAAAGAACAGGAAAACTCTCAAGTCCTCTTGAAAATCGCTTATCATTAGAAGAAGCGCGGGAACTAGAAAGTGTGATTCAAATCGCTCCAGGATTTAGAGACTTTCAACGGATGGGACTTAAGTTTCAAAGAGATTCGAGACTAGGTATCTTAAGAAAAAATATTTTAATGACTGATCAAGTCATGCGTCAAACGGCCAACCTTCTTGATCGAGGAAAAAGGCCTGGAGAAATCAGTGTGATCTTTTATGATCTAACCAATTTTAAAACAGCGCTTCCCTCATTCGTTTATCAATACACAGCCTTTATTTTCCATAGAATCATTGGAACAGACATTGCTCATGCTTCGATGAGCTTTAATGATTCAAGGGGACGGGAAGTCGAGTCTCATATCCTCATAGATCAAACAAAAGGAAGACGTTTCTTATATAGTCGAAGCTTCAAAACATTTAACCTTCAGCTTGACTCAATCTTTGATGATTATCCTCAAGCGACACAGCAACGACTTCAAGAGGTCTACGGTCCGGAATGGAAGAATGTCTTAAAGAAGCGTTTTGGAGAGATCATCATTCATCTCTTTAACGAAAAGGATGAGCTTGCCGCACTTAAAAACCCTCCTCTTAGACGAATTCTTGGAGGACTCGGGATTAATATTCACTTCTCCAAAGGAAAAGAAAAAGAATTCGAAGCATCAAACCGAACGATCTGTACAGAGTATGTGATGAAGATTCTCATGCAATGTCAACATAAGCTTCAAGAAGAAATCGATGAAAGAGGAGGTCCTGATCTTCCTCCATTATTTACCTCTGCAGAAGCTGTCTCCAACCTTCTTCCCTCAAGAATGGTAAGAAATCTTTTAGAACAAGAGAGGGTTCAAGAAGATACTCAGCCCGAGCTCTTGGGTCAAATCATGGATTATCATTCCTATAGTGTCAGTGAACAAATTTAGCACTAGCTAAGGAATTTGTCATTTTATTAGAGAAAGGGTAAACTTTCTGTATGTTTTTCCCTTTCACACAACTTGGTAAAAAAATTGAAAGTGCTACAAGAAAAGCCCTTTACGATCATGCTCTTTTAGAAGGGGCTCAAGGGGTTTCTATTGCATTGAGTGGTGGTAAAGATAGCATTACCCTTTTGCTCATGCTCAAGGCCATTTTAGGACGAGGCTTTCCCAAACTCCCCCTACATGCGATTCATGTCACAGGAGAGTTCTCTTGTGGAGCGTCCGTTCAAGAAAGTTATATTCGGAACCTTTGCGATCAGCTTGAAGTTCCTCTTATGATTCGTGAATCCACTCAAAAAAGGGAAACATTAGAATGCTACCGGTGCTCAAGAGAGCGCCGCCGTCTTATTTTTGAAGCAGCAAAAGAAGTTAATGCTCCTTATGTAGCTTTTGGTCATCACGAAGATGATAGTATTCAGACACTTCTATTAAATCTCCTACATAAAGGAGAGTTCGCAGCCAATCTTCCAAAAGTCCCAATGCACGATTATGGGGTGACGATTATTCGCCCTTTGCTTTATGTTTCAGAAAAGGCCATCTATGAATTTGCCAAGCTTCAGGGCTATGCACGGATCACATGTCAATGCCCTGTCGGACAGGATTCAAAACGGATGGAAGTCAAAAGACTCCTCAAGGAGATAGAGACTTCCTTTCCAAATGTATCGACTAATTTGGCGCAGGCGGCCCAAAAATATGGATCAAAAAAAGCTTTAGAGAAGTGATCTTACTTGCTATCGGTATATATATTGCAATTTTGTTCTTGATCGGATTTTTATCTTATCAAAAACATCAAACCGCAAGCGACTTCATTATTGGTGCACGCTCTTTAAATTATTGGCTCACTGCCATGGCTGCGCATGCAAGTGATATGAGTTCTTGGCTTTTTTTAGGATTCCCTGCAGTCATTTTTATTGGAGGTCTTTTTAATGTATGGCTTGCTGTAGGACTCACTCTATTCATGCTGCTTAATTGGTTATTTATTGCTCCACGAGTACGTATTAAAACAGAAGAATATAATAGCATGACCTTTTCCTCCTTTTTTGAAAGTCGTTTTCACGATACTTCAGGGATGATTCGAATTTTTACAGCTATTCTTTCTTTTGTTTTTTACACGATTTATATCTCTGCTGGAATTGTGGGATTAGGAATTCTGGTTGATACCCTTTTTGGGATCAATTATACGATTGCGATTTCTGTAGGAATCTTTGTGGTTGTTCCTTACCTCTTTATTGGAGGATATACAACACTTGCTTGGATTGATTTATTTCAGGGAATCTTTCTCCTTTGTGTGATTGTTTTAGTTCCTACAGTTATCCTTCCGAAAGTTGGGGGGGTTGACGGAATCCACCATGCTTTAGATCTTCAGGGTCGAAATTTTTCGATGATTCCCAATACCTCACCAGCCACTCTTTGGAATATTTTCTTTTCAATTTGTGGATGGGGACTAGGGTATTTTGGGCAACCTCATATCATTACAAAATTTATGGGGATTAAGAAAGTCTCTCATATTAAAAAGTCGATGTTTGTTGGGATGTCTTGGCAAGTCATTGCATTGGGAAGCGCAACCATCATTGGACTGATCGCCATTCCTTACTTTACCCAAGGAATTAGCAACCCAGAACTTGTCTTTGTTGAAATGGTCAAAGACACTTTTCCCCCTCTTATTATGGCTCTGATTTTATGTGGTGTTCTTGGGGCAACAATTTCAACAATGGATTCTCAAATTTTAGTCTTAGCTTCTAGTTTAACAGAAGATTTTTACAAACGCATTTTCCATAAAAATGCCACTTCAAAACAACTTCTATGGGTATCTAGGGTCTTCGTCTTAGCAGTCACTGCCTTTGCATTTATTATTGCTTTTTTCAAAATTAGCACTATTTATTCTCTTGTCCTTTATGCCTGGTCAGGTCTTGGTTCTGCATTCGGTCCCATTCTCGTTTTTTCTCTTTATTCTAAACGTGCCAATAAGCATGGGGCATGGGCTGGAATCATTGTAGGAGGAGTTATCTCTATCATTTGGCCTCTGTTTAATCGGATTTTTTCTATCGAGGTTCCTACACTTGTTCCTGGATTTTTATTTAGCAGTTTAGCCATCTATGTGGTATCATGGATCACAAAAAACAAACATTACCACCATGCAAAAAATTAAAATACTCCTCACTAATGATGATGGCATCGATGCCAGTGGCATCCAAACGCTTTGGGAAGGTCTGAAAAACTTTGCAGACCTTGCTATCGTTGCACCTATGAAAGAACAATCAGGAAAAGGGGTCAGCGTGACTTTTTATGGCCCGATTCGAGTCGAAAAAGAAATGCGCTTTGAAGCAACCCCTGCTTGGAAAGTTGAAGGAACCCCCGCTGACTGTGTGAAACTTGCTCTCGGAGGCCTTCTTGACTGGAAACCTGATTTAATTGTTTCAGGAATTAACCATGGGTCGAATGCCGGGAGAGGCATTCTTCATAGTGGAACAGCGGGATGTGTTATTCAAGGAACACTCTTAAAAGTTCCTGGTATTGCTTTTTCTTATACTTGTTCTCAAACTGAAACCTTTCCTCATATTAAACCCTATCTTTTTCCTATTGTCGACCATGTGGTCCAGAACCCCCTCCCTGAAGGAACCTTTTTGAACGTTAACTTTCCTCAAAAAACGATCCAAGGGTTGAAGATGGCCAGACAAGGACTCTATTTTTGGTATGAAACACCTAGAAAAGTAGAACATCCGGAAGGGCACTTTGAGTTTCACCTAGACGAAACAATAGTGGATCACAATGAACATCCCGAAAGTGATATCGCCCTTTTAAAAGCAGGCTTTATCACAGCTGTTCCCATCCATATTAATGAGATGACCGATCACTCCCACCTTCAAGCACACAAAGATCGCTTTGAAACCCTTTTTAATCAGTCAATAAAAGATATTTGAAAATATTTTATATAAGCAGTATCTTCCTTAGGATTAATCACTCTTAAGGGCGGCTTTATGTCTAGAATTTTTCAATTTTTCTTCTCGGTTCTTCTTTTAATCGGAGGCACTCTTTTCTCAGGAAACTTTGCTTATGTCACAAATAGTGGCGATGGAACAGTATCTGTGATAAGCACTTCAAGTCATACTGTAATTGATACAATTATAGTTGGAAAAAAACCATATGGAGTTGTCTTGACCCCTGATGGAAAATATGCCTATGTGACAAATAGTGGTGATGGGACAGTTTCAGTCATCGATACAACGACAAATACTGTTATTGGAAACCCAATCCCAGTCCAAACAAACCCCAGAGGACTTGATGTAGATCCTAAAGGTGAATATGTCTATGTTGCAAATAAAGGAGGAAACTTATCAGTCATTTCTACTAGCACGCAAACTGTTGTAAAAACCATGGGTGATGTGCCTCCTCGTATCGTAAAGAACCCTTCAGATGTAGTCGTCTCTACTTGTTCTGAAACAATGTTCACTATGAACCAATTCACTATTATATACATGGGCAGAATAGATAACTCTTTTTTTTACTCTCCAATAGGAGAGGGTACATCTCCTCAAACACTTGCTGTTGCAATATCTAAATCTGGTGGTTACTCTGGAGAGATCCTTTTTGCAATAGAGCCAACAATACGCCAAGTTTTATTCTTTCCAATGCTAATGGAAAGCATGCAAATCCCCCTTAACATATTTCCTAGAGATGTAGCAATATCTCCTGATGGTTCACACGCTTATATTTCAGGTCAAACGACAAGTCAAAATGGATCTCCAAGCCTAATAGATGTGTTCGATGTAGCGGCACAAAAAGTAATTAATACAATTCCTCTTGAAAGTCATGGCTCTGAAGGGATTACCCTGATTGGAAACGGAAATATTGCTTACGTTGCCAATAGCACTGATGGAACGCTTTCCGTTGTTGACCTTGCAAACCAAACCGTTCTTTCAACAATTACTGTCGGTTCAAAGCCCATGCGTATTGCTGTAATCGAGTAATGACAATAATCTTAAGAAGAAAACAATCCACTCTTATACAATTATTGCTGAAGGCCTTGGAGGATCTGGAGCTGTTGGAAGAGTTACATTAAGAACTAAGTCTTAAATAACTAAACAGATTTAATTAGAACCCATATGTTTTGCTAGTTTTGTTTTTTTATTATTTAATAGAAAAATAATTAGCAAATTACTAAAAGGAGTTTAGAAGACTATTACTGTAAGGGTGGAATTATGCTAACTAAATTATTATCAAGGGTTTTAGGAGCTTCTCTCTTTGGGGCCATTCTTTTCAGCTCGTTTCAAGCTGAAGGACATGAGATGCAAAGTTACCAAGCTCAATCAAAACAAACAAATCAAGCACAATCAAGAGAAATCCTCTTAGAAGGAAAAGCCTCTTATTTTATTTCTACAAACAATAGATTTAGAGATATCTACGGTGGGACAGGACTGTACCGCATTGAAACAAACATTCAAACTTGGAAAGACCTTTATACTTGGGTTAGCTTAGGCTACCTTTATGGTTGGGGTGATTCAAGCCGAGGAAACCACACACATATTCACTTAGTGCCATTAAGTGTTGGAGTCAGCTATCTATTCAAATATGAGAATTGGACTCCTTATGTTGGAATTGGTCCTATTCTTGCTTATTCCTATATTCATAATGGATCAAAGCATGTGACACGCCATCAAAATGGATGGGGAGGAGGATTCCTTACTAAATTAGGGTTCCTCACCTACGTTGCTGAAAATGTTTTCCTGGATTTCTTTGCTGATTACTCTTTCATTAGAATGAGTTTTCACCATGGTGGAAAAAGAACGACACACCATAAAGGAGATCTCAGCGGCTTTTCTTTTGGAGCTGGTGCAGGTTACCGATTCTAATCAATTTTATTAGATAGCTTGCCAGTTGATGGCAAGCTATCTAGATTCTCTATCAATCTATCTTTTACTTTTGTGAAAACTTCAAGGACAGTTGGAAAAAGTTTTTCCACAGAATAACCTTTTATAGCTGAAGTAGTTTAAAATAGTAATAATTGGACAGACAATTTTCATTGAAAATGAAGCGCGGAAAACGAAGCTGGCTTTGTGCAAGCCAGCGAGATCGAGCGCAAAATTGTCGCTGAAAAGATCTGGATGAATTTTACTATTTTAAACGACTTTAGCTATACAATAGCCTCTTAAAAAAACAGGGGTTGAAAGAATTCGATCAATCATTTAGACTTAGTGGACTTATGATGGGCGTATAGCTCAGTTGGTAGAGCTCCTGTCTTACACACAGGCGGTCATAGGTTCGAGTCCTTTTGCGCCCAAAATCCAGTTGCGGGAGTAGTTCAACTGGTTAGAGCACCAGCCTGTCACGCTGGAAGTTGCGAGTTCGAGTCTCGTCTCCCGCGATTTCTTCCTTAAAGAAATCTTGAATCACTTCTAATTTCAACTTTTCTGTGAAGAATGATCCATTTATGAAGTTCATCATGGCTTGAGGCCTAAGACTCTCAACTTTCTCAAGAGTGATGCCACAAGGTTCTGTATCATAAACAGCCATACGACCATCAGACAGCATCAACAAATTTAAATCTTGATGTCCTAGGAGATAAACAATCTTCCAAATCTGAGAAACCAATGCTCTTTGCTCCTCTAAAGGCATCCCTTTAATTCTGCGATCGGTTTCATCCCAGGAAAGAAGATCGAGTTTTTCAGCAACAACACCATGGGAAAAATTCCATTTTTTCGGAACATATAGGCGGTCTAGGTTTTCCTCTTCAATGAGTTTTCGCATTTGATCTGCAACTTTTACCCGAAGTTCAAGAGAGTTTTCCTCTACACGAAATCGTTCCCTTTTTACCTGGTAGTAAGCAAATGTTTTAAACCCTCCAGGAACTTCAACCTTTATGACATACCTAGGATACCGCTGCCATTCAAAGACACCAATCCTTCCGGTAGTATTCATCTGATTAAGTTCTGAAGGGATTCTTTGGTGACTTGAATTAAATAAATCATTTAACTCACGAACAACTTGGGGCTCACCTTGCGACCCTCTCAAGGTCTCTAAAATAGGAAAATAATAGCATAGGGTTGTCTTCAGTGTTTCCATGGGTGAAATTATAATAGAAGCAAGAATTAATTCCTTTAATTAAAAATTATTCTATATATATTTAATTTGAACCTCAAAATAGATGATTTCTTTCTTTCAAAGCTTAACGGAAATAGTCATGATTCTTCACATATTTTTTCTTTAGAAAAGAAAAATCTAATCTGCTAGAGTGGGCTTTATGGCCATTGGAAGTGTAAAACATAAAAATAAAAAACAACTCATTCTTTCTTACTTTTGGACAGCAGTAGGAGCTTTTCTTGCTGCTCTTTCCATTAAGATTTTCCTCTTTCCTAATGATTTAATCGATGGTGGAATCATTGGTATTTCGATGATATTGACACGCCTAACAATCAAGCCTCTCTTTCCCGTTTACTTTATTATCTTGACCCTTCCATTTATTTATCTTTCCTATAAGTTTATTCGGCGTACCTTCTTTATTCAAATGATCATTGCTGTTCTCTTGTTTTCAGCAAGCCTTGTGATTTTAAATCGATTCTCATCGCCTTTTGAGTCAGACCCATTGGAAATTATTGTAATTGGTGGTGCGATATTGGGTATTGGTGCCGGCTTAATTATCCGCAATGGGGGTTGCCTTGATGGAACAGAAATTATGGCAATCATTATCAATCGAAAAAAAGGTTTCACTGTTGGTCAGGTAGTTCTCTTTATTAATATTTTTATTTTTGCTGCCTATGGTTTCATCTTTAGAGACTGGCATATCGCTCTCCGCTCTCTTCTAACATATGTTGTCGCATTTAAAATGATGGATATCGTCATTGTTGGTCTTGATGAACTAAAATCGGTGATGATTATTTCTTCAAAGCCCAAAGAGCTCACTCAGCTGGTCATGCATGAAATGGGGCTTGGGCTCACTGTCATGTATGGAAGAGGTGGATACACTGGAGATGCTCGAGAAATTTTATTCGTTATTGTTGAACGCTTAGACCTTGCAGACCTTAAAGATATTATTTTGCGTGAAGATCCTTCCGCCTTCATGGCCGTCGAAAACCTGCATGAAGTTGTGTATGGAAGACAAGCTAAAGTTTCAACAAAAAAACGGCCCCGTAAACGCGCGATGAACGCTTAAATTCTTTTTACCAATGAGTCCTTAATCGTATCACGCGAAGGACTTGAAGTTTCTTTCTAATTTCAGTAGAATTTCCATACTAGATAGTGTTGTCATAACAAGAAAAAAAGTGATAAATGGACCCTAGACTTTTAGAAGAAATCAAAAGAAATATCGACAGTGCATTAAAGGAAGATGAAGCCTTTTCTGATATCACAACAACAGCCTGCTTGGAAAAAGAAAACGGAGTCGCAACCCTACTCCTTAAAGAAGAAGGGGTCATTGCGGGGCTTCCCTTCATTCCCTTAATCGTTCATGCCCTTGATCCTGTAATCACAGTCGAATTCCTCGTTAAAGAAGGAGCTCATTTAAAGCCGGGACCTGTAGCACGAATCAAAGGCTCAATCCATTCCCTTTTAGCCGTTGAGAGAACCCTCATCAACTTTATTCAGCATATCACAAGCATTGCAAGTAATACCGCTAAATATGTTCAAGCAGCTCAAGGAAAATGTGATATCCTTGACACACGGAAAACCATGCCTAGCTACCGCTATCTACAAAAATATGCCGTTGAAATCGGTGGAGGAAAAAACCATCGACTTCATTTAGCCGATCAAATCCTAATCAAAGATAATCACCTAGTCTGCAATACAATTGGAGCTGCAATTGGGAAAGCGCGCCAAAAATATCCAGACAAAAGGGTACAGGTTGAAGTGGAAAACTTGGATATGTTTGAAGAAGCTCTCAAACATCAGCCTGATGCCATTCTACTCGATAATATGTCCCCAAAAGAAATTTCCCAAGCCACCAAGAAAAATTTAGAAGGGATTTATTTAGAAGCCTCAGGTAATATTAAACTATCAAACATCTGCTCATATGCCGATACGGGTGTTAATGGAATCTCTATCGGAGCACTCACCCATTCTGTTAAGGCAATAGATATGAGCTTAGAAATAACGTGAATTTGGAGAACTTAAACAATGTCATCAACGCCAAAAGAGATCATTTTTGAAGAAGAAGCCAGAGCAAAGCTTAAAGAAGGAATCGATAAGCTTGCAGATACTGTCGGTGTAACTTTAGGACCAAAGGGAAAGAATATTGGAATTGAATCGAGTTGGGGAACTCCTACGATTACGAATGATGGGAATAGTATTGTTAAAGATATCGAACTCAAAGACCCCTATGCCAATATGGGTGTTTCCATGGGAAAAGAAGTCGCACAAAAGATCAAAGAAAAATCAGGAGATGGAACCACAACAGGAATTATCCTTCTCCGCGCTCTTGTTAAACACGGAATTAAAAATATCGCCTCAGGAATCAGTCCCATCAACTTAAAACGTGGAATGGAAAAAGGGGTAGAAACAATCCTCGCTGAGCTTGATGCTTTGGCAACCCCCGTTAAAAACCCAGAAGCGATTGAAAATATCGCAACCGTTTCTGCTTCAGGAAATAAAGAGATTGGAAAAACCATCTTCGATGCGATTAACAAGGTAGGAAAGTCAGGCGTCATCACGATTGAAGAGGGAAAAGGAACCACTACAACAATCGAAATGGTTGAAGGGATGCAATTTGATCGAGGGTATACAAGCCCTTACTTCTGCAGTAATGCTGAAAGCATGTTAGTTGAAATGGAACAAGCAGGCATTCTGATTACTGATAAAAAAATCTCTTCAATCCAAGAAATTCTTCCTCTGCTAAAACCTCTCGCTTCTACTGGAAAAGGACTTTTAATTATCGCCGAAGACATTGACGGCGATGCTCTTTCAACACTTGTTGTTAACAAGCTCCGTGGAACCCTTAAAGTTGCAGCTGTTAAAGCGCCAGGTTTTGGTGATCGACGCAAAGCGATGCTTGAAGATATCGCTGCACTAACTGGTGCGATTGTTGTTTCTGAAGAAAAAGGCATGCAACTTAAAGATGTCGGAGCTGAAGTCTTAGGATCAGCTGAAAAAATCGAAATTTCCAAAGACGACACAACAATTGTTGGAGGAATGGGACGAAAAGAAGAGATTGAAGCACGCCTAAAACAAATCGATCGAGAACTTGAAAACGCTTCAAGCGATTACGATAAAGAAAAGCTTGAAGAACGGCGGGCAAAACTTCAAGGTGGAGTTGCAGTGATTCGCGTTGGTGCACCAAGCGAACCTGAAATGAAACAAAAAAAACAAGTCTTTGAAGATAGCTTAAATTCAACACGTGCCGCTCAAGAAAGTGGCTTTGTTCCTGGAGGCGGTGTTGCCCTTCTCCGCGCTTCTCAAAAACTCAAAGAACTTAAGCTTGATGCTGAAGAACAAATTGGATGCGAAATTGTTCTACGTGCTTGCCAAGCTCCCTTTAAACAAATCGTTGATAACTGTGGAAAAGACAGCTCTCTTTACCTAGAAGAAGTCTTGAATAGCGATAAAACTTTTGGCTTTAATGCTCTCACCGAAAACGTGGAAGACCTGGTTAAAGGTGAAGTCATCGATCCGACTAAGGTTGTCAAAAACTGCATTAAATATGCAGCTTCAGTTGCTGGGGTTATTTTAATTTCAGAAGCCCTTGTCACCGATGCTGCAGAAGATGAGGAAGAGTCGGCATGAAAAAAGCCGCTCTCCTTTGCGCGTCAGGAATAGGCGATGGGCTCCTTATGATGATCGGAGCCCATCACCTCAAACTTGCTGGCTATCTCCCAACAATCTTTCATGATGCTGCAAAGGACCTCTCCCTTCTGTTTGAATCAGATACCTTTATTCCCCATGTTCCGCTTGAAGATTTGGAAAACATTCTCAATCAATATGACCAGGTCATCGTAGAAAACGACAACTCTGAAAGGGCATGGCACATTTTTAGACTTCGAAAAAAAGGAAAACTAAAACAGGTAACGTTCTTTTTCCCCACTGACTCAAAAAATATTAAAGAGGGAGACTTCCTTTTTGACCCTACTCTCCCCGTTGCGAGCAACCTTTCTCTTGCCTGCCAAAAAACACTGGGAACTCCTGACACAAAAGAAAATGATTTGACTCTCCCTCAGGATAAAATATTCAAAAAGCATCCCAAACGAATCATCATTCACCCCACAAGTAATGACCCAAAAAGAAACTGGAAACAAAAACAGTTTCTCTCCCTAGCTCAAAAACTAGAAAAAGAAGGATTTTCGGTTGTCTTTTGTGTCGGTCCAAACGAAAGAAAAGACTGGGATAAGATAGAAGGAATTTCTGCTCCCAAGTTTCGTAGCCTTAAAGAGGTTAAGGAGTACATCTATGAATCAGGGTTTTTAATTGGGAACGACTCAGGATTGGGCCACCTTGCCTCGAACCTTGGGATTCCTACTTTAACCGTTTCAGGAAACCCCAAGCGCGTGCGTCTCTGGCGTCCCGGTTGGGCCCTTGGAAAAGTGGCAACACTTCCCTTTCCCCTTCCAAACTTCAAAGGAATCAACCTCCGTATTCGAGAGAACTTCTGGCAAAACTTTGTCTCTGTTTCTCGCGTCTACCAAACCTTTATTGAGCTTGCCAATGAACCTATCCCTCATTAAGAAGATTTTTCATTCCACTCTTTTTGGCATCTTCTTTCTTTCCATCCTGCCCCCTTGTCTCATGGACAATGTGACCAAAATGGAAAGAAAAAATCTGCTCAAAAATCGAAGAAATCAAATAAACTTATTAATTGGGATAGGTTCATGAAAGCTGCTGTCATATGTTCTAAGGGGATGGGTGACGGCCTCATGATGATGGTCGCCTCCCACCGACTTAAACTTGAGGGATACGAGGTTACAACCTTTCAAGATACTCTTGGAGAACTCTGTGACTGGTTCCCTGGACACTCTTTTGCTAAGCGATCAACCATTGAAACCCTTGACTGCTTCGATTTTATTCTCCTTCAAAATGATAACACCCCCTTTTCCTTTGATCTTATTGATCGCTACCGGGAAAAGATCCATGTCTTCTATGCAAGTTATGAAGAGGGAAAACACCGTCCACGTACTCCCAATGACTATCTTTTTAACCCCTCTAACCCCATGGTTACTAACATTGCAGAAGGGATCGCTTCCATTCTAGGAAAAGTTGATCCAATCCTAGAAAATGGAATCACTATTCCTAAGGGGTTGAGCTATCGAAAACATCAAAAGCGGGTAATCATTCACCCAACCAGTACCACTCCAAAACGGACGTGGACAGCTGAAAAGTTTATCCAAGTTGCAGAAAATCTAGAACAGAAAGGATACAGCCCCGTTTTTTCTGTGAGTCCTTCAGAAAGGAAGGAATGGCTTTCTCTTCTTAACAACCGTTTTCCCCTTCCAGAATTCCCCACAATTTGTGAACTTGCTGCCTATCTCTATGAATCCCACTTTCTATTGGGAAATGAGTCAGGAACAGGCCACTTAGCCTCTAATTTAGGGATCCCCACATTGATTGTTGCAGGATGCCCTAAACAAATGATCTTATGGCGCCCTGGATTTCTTCTGGGTCAAGTGATCACTCCTCCTTCGTATATTCCCAATTTTAAGTTTCTCCGTCTTCGTGAAAAAAAGTGGCAGACTTTTATCTCCCCTCACCGTATCTTAAAAGCTTTCGATAAAATGCATTCGTCCTAATGAAGTGGTTTTTACTCCTCCTTATTCCTTGCTCTCTTTTTGCAAAACTCAATGATAATGGAGACTTTCAGCTTTGGAACTGTGATGGCATGAATATTCCCCTTTCTAGAAAAGTTCACTTTTCAGGAAACGCCGAGTTTCGCTATGGCAACCATAGAAAAAAGCTTTACTATAAACATTATCAAGGGGGTTTTCGTTTCTATCGCTCCCCTCATACCCACTTTTACTTTGCTTACCGCCACATCTATAATCGTGTAAAAGGAAAATGGATCGCTGAATATGATCCTCTGATTGATCTCACTTTACAAGCAGGGAATCGGCGCGGTCTTTTTCTCTCTAATCGTAATCGGGTTCAATACCGGATTCTCGGGGAAAAACTTGGTGGAAAAAACCGCTGGCTCTACCGCAACCGAACAGAGTTTACTCCTCCCTATCGCTTTTCCAAATACCAAATCGCCCCCTTCTTTGCCGACGAATTTTTCTGGCAAGAAGGACGAGGCATTGATCAAAACCGCTTAGAAGCTGGACTAAAAATTCCCTACCATCAACGGACCCATTTGAATCTTTCCTATTTCTGGCGTCTTCTAAAAGACCCCCAAAAGAAATGGCTCCACCAAAACGTGGTTCGAGTCGATTTCACCCTCCATTTTTAAACTTTTCACCACACAGAACACAGAGTTCACAGAGAGAAAAGGATTATGAAAACTCTCTATGTTCTCTGTGGTTAACTCCCTGATTGACATCAAAGGTCGTTTCTTTATTCTGAGATTATACCAATTGTAAAAGATAGGGTTACAAATTGGCTTGAAGGTTTTTTTGAAAAATTGTGCTTGGAGAACGCAGCTAACCATAGCATGGTTAGCAAGATCGAAAGCACGATTTTCCGGAAAAAGATTAAGGGGAATTTGTAATTCTATTTTTGGAAATTGGTATTATGGGACTATTAATATTTAAGGGCCTTTGTACTGGCTTTTTCTATACGTTCATCTCGATTTCAGGAATGATCCTTGTTGCCCATTACATCATGGGAAAAAGTGCAAAGATGGGCTTCATTGCCTCGCTAGGGATTATGACCGTTCAATTTATCTATTCCCTAATCGCCTCTTTGATTATCTTTGGCTTTATCACATCTGTCGATATGGAAAATCCCGTTTATACGTTAATTGGCTCAGCAATTCTCTTCATTATGGCAGTTAAGATCTATCGTGGACGAGAAAAATATGATCAAAAAGACCAAACAAGCGCTCATCCTTTGAAAGCTTATATGGGTGGCTTTTTGATTGCCCTTGCCATTCCGATAAGGATTTTGGGTTACACAGCAATCTTTACAGCTCTTAAAATTCATCCCCAAACAGCAATAGGTGTGTTTTTCCCTGCAATCGGAGTCGCTCTTGGATCACTTCTTTGGTGGATCATCTATGTCATTTGCATAAAAAAGACTCATAAGATGATTTCTCCGAAAACTTTGCAGCAATTCCACCGATATGCCGCATTGATCCTCATCCTTTTTTCTCTCATTGGCCTTTCTCGATTATTTCTGTAGCTAAAAAACTTTTTAATTCTATAGCATGTTTCATCATCAAACAAGGAGATGAAAGTTATGGCAGGATTTATCGCAGCTATAGGCTCTATGGGAGTTTCAACTACAGCATTTAATCTTTTGGGAAATCTAGGTGTTCGCACCGTTTCTAAATGGGCACCTTCCTATTCAGGAGCAGTTCTTGCTGGAATCTCTTCTACTGCTTTCTTTGTTTTAGGACATATGACAAGTAAAGCTGTCATTTCTGATGGATCAGGAAATGTAAACCCAAAAAGAAATTTATATATCCTAACCGTGACATTAATTGGAGGAGCTGCTCTTCCTCATCTTTTAGCTCCTTTGACCAAGTCAAAAATTTCTCTTACGGCTTCTATCGTCTATTCGATCCTGGGCCATTTTGGAAATAATTTTGGTCTCAGTGTGGTCAATAAATTTGAAGACTCCCCGAAGACATTTAGTGAGAGTTTAGAAGAATTCAAAGATGAACACCTTGAAATATGGAATTATCTCACAAGCTCAAAAGCTTAATAACTGATAGAGTCAAACTAGTTAGTCTCGTCAAATAATCTCTACGATCTATAACTTGCAAAACTATTTTTGACTCTATATGGTTTATTTTATTAAGACAGGAGATCCGTATGAAGAATTCCCCCCACCGAATGAAACACGAACAAAAAAAAGCGATTCGCAAAGCACAAAAAGAAGAGTATGAGACCGATGAAAAGGTGATGAAAGAAAGTGCTAAGAAGAAGGCAGTTACCTCAAAAAGAACGAATAAAATCGCTAAAGGAAAGGCCTCTTCAAAAAAGAAATCGCACATGACCTCTCCTAAGGATGTGACTTGGGAAACCGAACCTGAAAGTATCCACAAAGAAGGAAGTCACTGGATCCAAACGATTCAAAAACAAACGACTGATACCGCTGGCCGTATTCGAAAAAAACTTCAAAAATTAAATTTTCTAAAAAAGAAAAAATAGCCTTGGTATACTACTGGGCATGAATCAAATTAAGATTGCCCACATCTCAGACCTCCATTTTTCGCGATTTTCCCCAAGCCCCGCCCAATTCTTTTCAAAGCGGTGGCTAGGAAATCTTAATCTCTTATTGAATCGCGCAAAAGAATATGTGAATGAACGTCCTTTTTCTTTAATTCCTACTTTTAAAGAAAAAGGGATCACCCACGTCATCATTTCTGGAGATTTGACAACAACTTCCAGTAAGCAAGAGTATAAAATTGCAGAAAGATTTGTCGCTGCCCTTAAAGAAGCTGGGATGACTGTTTTTATGATTCCTGGTAATCATGATCACTACACTAAAAAAGCAGATCAAAACAAAGTTTTTTATAAAAGCTTTCCCTCACCAAGACGGAAGCCTTTTTCCCTTTCGAAACATGGAGTGACAACTCTTCCTTTGACTGGAGGATGGCACCTTATTCTTATGGATACAACATACGCTTCCTCTCTTGTTTCTTCTAATGGATTCTTTTCTCCTACCATTGAAGAAAACTTGAAGAACCTTTTGGGAAAGATCAATCCCGAAGAGAACATCATTCTGGTCAACCACTTTCCTTTTTTCCAACATGATCGTCCTAGACGACGCTTGATTCGAGGAGAAAAACTCCAAAAGGTCATTGCTTCTCACCCCAATATTCAAATCTACCTCCATGGACACACCCACCGAAGAACCATTGCTGATCTCCGCCCTAATCAACTTCCCCTCATCCTTGACAGTGGATCAACAGGCCACCTAAACGGATCTTGGAATGAACTCCACTTGGATGCTTCTTCCCTAGATTTGACTGTCCATCAATGGAATGATGGCTGGAAGGTAATCGATCACCAATCATTTTCCTTTGAGTCCAAGCCTTGGTATCAAAATGGTCTCCGGTTCAAATGCACAGAATGTGGCAAATGCTGCACAAAAAAAGGCTATGTTTGGCTCGAAGAAGAAGATATCACAGTGTTAGCTAAGCACTTTCAGATTACTGAAGAAGCCTTTATCAAAAAATATACTCGAAACTACACCTTTGATTTAGCGCTTCTCGACAACCCTTATTCTGATGACTGCATTTTCCTTAAAGATAAAAAGTTTTGTGAAATTTATGAAGCACGTCCAAAACAGTGCCGCACCTTTCCTTGGTGGACGCAAAACCTAACGAGCGTCAATGAGTGGGAAAAAGCAAAAAGTGAATGTGAAGGAATCGACCATCCAGATGCTCCAATTGTCCCCTTTTCAAAAATTAAAGAAGAACTGGAGAAATAGATGCGTCCCTCAATGAGGCTCCTTTTCCGTTTAATCATTATCTCGCTATGGATCGCCATCTTTTTTGCTTTTTTAACAACAACGCACTACTTGAAACCTCTTAAACAGGAAAAACAGGTCCTCAATATTTTTAGTTGGCCTGAGATCTTGAACCCTGAGATTGTGAAACGATTCGAACGAGAAACGGGGATCCAGGTTGTTCGCCACTACTATACCAGTAATGAAGAACTCCTTGTAAAACTGAAAGCCACTCAAGGAAAAGGGTATGATCTCATTATTCCTTCTGACTATGCTGTCATAAAACTCACTCAAGAAGAGCTTTTACAACCTATCGACCATCGTAAACTCACTTTCATGGATCACTTGAACCCCAAGTTGATCCACCAAGATTTTGATCCTGAGAATACCTATTCCATCCCTTTTATTTGGGAAATTCTTGGGTTTGGGATTGATACAGAGCAATATCAAGACATTCCCTTTGAACCTACTTGGAAAGAGATTTTCTCTCCCTCACACCCTAATACAAAGATATCCATGCTCAACGATCCTATTGAAGCCATTGATGTCACTGCCCACCATCTCTTTGATCAAAAAGATCTCCTTTCTACCCAAGAAGTCGCCCTTATCCGTTCAAAACTTCTGCAGCAAAAACCGCTTGTCGAAGCATATGCAGGTGTCCGCGGTGACTACCTTCTCATTACAAAAAATGCTTCCGTTGCTGTCATTCCTAGCTCTTATATTCTGCGTGCTGCTACTAATTACCCCCATATTGATTTTGTCCTTCCCGATGATTATTGCTTTATCTCTATTGAAAACATGTGTATTCCTAAAGAGTCTGAAAATCAAGATCTTGTTTACACCTTTCTCAACTATCTTTACCAACCTGAGATCTTTGCTTCGGAAACCAATACCTTTCAAAACTTTCCAGCAACAACAAACGTCCGTCCTTATATCGAGGGATCACCCATTCTAATCAAAACTCTCGATGCCCTCAATTCCTATGAAGGAACCTTCTTCTATACCCGCCAGCTTCTTTCTGAAAGAGAAAGTCGTTCTCTCTGGGTGGAGCTTAAGTCGTCTTAAGCAAGAAATACAAACCATTCGTTCATAATTCAAAAGTTGGCTTTAAAAAATGAAGCGTTTGTTTTGACTCAAATTCATTTTATGTTAAATGGATTAATAAAGCGAAATAAACAGTGGGATAAAAAATGCCAATCAACTTAAAAGGTAGACATTTTCTTACATTAAAACATTTTACTTCTCATGAAATTCATTATCTTCTGAATCTTTCACAAGATTTAAAAGAAAAGAAACGGGCGGGCATCTCTGGAGATCTATTGAAGGGAAAAAATATTGTTCTCCTCTTTGAAAAAACATCGACACGAACCCGCTGCGCCTTTGAAGTCGCTGCTTTCGATGAAGGGGCTAATGTCACCTTTCTATCAAATAGTCAGGTAGGAAAGAAGGAATCGATCGAAGACTCAGCAAAAGTATTGGGTAGATATTATGATGGGATCGAATTCCGAGGGTTTAAGCAAGAAACTGTAGACATCCTTGCAAAGCATGCAGGAGTTCCAGTTTGGAATGGTTTAACCGATCTCTATCATCCTACTCAAATCCTTGCAGACTTCCTGACAATCAAAGAACATGTTCATAAGCCTTTACATAAGGTTAAGCTTGTCTTTGTGGGTGATACACGGAATAACATGGGAAACTCATTGATGATTGGCTCTGCTAAACTCGGAGCTCACTTCGTTGGTCTCGCTCCCAAATCTCTCTTCCCAGATCCTAAGCTTGTAAAAGAGATGGAAGAACTTGGAAAAGAGACAGGCGCCAAGATTGAATTCCATGAAGATATTGCCGCAGCTGTTAAAGATGCCGATGTTATTTATACAGATGTTTGGGTTTCAATGGGTGAAGAAGCTCTTTTTGAAGAAAGAATTAAGCTTCTGAAGCCTTATCAAGTCAATATGGACATGTTGAAGAAATCAGGTAATCCCCATGTGAAATTTATGCACTGTCTTCCTGCATTTCATGATACAGAAACCGTAGTGGGAAAAGAAATTGCTGAAAAGCATGGATTAAAAGAAATGGAAGTCACCGATGAGGTCTTCCGAAGTAAACACTCGATCGTATTTGATGAGGCTGAAAACCGTCTCCATACGATCAAAGCTGTCATGGTAGCAACAATCTAAGATGGGAAAGAAAGAAACTGTACTCGTTGCTCTTGGAGGAAATGCCCTTCAGCAAAGTGGCGAAAAAGGAACGATCGATGAGCAACGGGCTCATGTCAAAGAAACGGCTGATCATCTCATTGAAATTCTTGAAGGAGGCTATAGCCTTCTTGTAACGCATGGGAATGGCCCCCAAGTAGGTAGTATCCTCCTTAAAAATGAACGTTCTGAAGATCAACTTCCACCCATGCCCCTTGATGTTTGTGGAGCTGAAACGCAGGGAATGATTGGCTACATGATTCAGCAGCAGCTCTTTAATCATTTACAAGAAAAAGGGCGAAAGGAACGTGTCGTAACTCTTTGCACACAGACTCTCGTTGATCAAAATGATCCTGCCTTTAAGAATCCGACAAAACCGATTGGGCTTTTCTATACAAAAGAAAAAGCAGAAGTTCTCAAAAAAGAAAAAGGTTGGGATATCGTCGAGCAAGTGGGGAAAGGGTTTCGACGTGTTGTCCCCTCTCCTCTTCCTGTCGATATTGTTGAAGGAGAGCTGATTGAAGAACTGTTAAATGAGGGCGTCATCGTTGTTGCTTGTGGGGGTGGAGGAATTCCTGTAATCAAAGAAAAAAATGGAAACCTTAAGGGCGTTGAAGCTGTTATTGATAAGGACCGCACAGCGGCTGTTTTAGGAGAGAAAGTTGGTGCTGAAATTCTTTTAATCTTAACCGATGTCGAGCAAGTAGCTTTGAATTTCGGGCAAGCAAAGCAAAAAAATCTTGAGCAAATGACAATCGAAGAAGCAAAAAACTACTTAAAACAAGGGGAATTTGGTGCTGGGAGTATGGGGCCAAAAGTTGAGGCAGCCTGCTCCTTCATTGAGTCTGGGGGAAAGAAAGCGATTATTACTTCCTTGCCAAAGGCAGGAGATGCCCTTCAAGGAACAACAGGAACTCACATTGTAAAGTAGGACTCTATGGACTCACATGGCACATTAAAAAAAGGAATCGGGCTCTGGACTCTCCTATCGATTGGAGTGGGTGGAATTATTGGGTCTGGTATCTTTATCCTTCCTGCAAATATGGCTGCCATTGCAGGTCCAGGACTTCTCCATGCCATTCTCTTATCAGGAATTATTACAACCTTTCTAGCCTTAGCTTATGCCGAGTTGGGTGCAGCTTTTCCCATTACTGGAGGTCCCTTTTCACTGCCAAGATTGGCAATGGGAGATTTAGGAGGATTTATCATTGGATGGGGCTATTTCATCTACCTTTTTGTGGGAACTGCGGGGATTATCGATATTTTTATTGTTTACCTCGGTTTCTATATTCCCGGCCTTTCAGTGGGAGCAACGCTCACCCCTTTAGGAATTGGAATTGCCTTGATTGCAGTTTGGCTTTTCACCATTATTAATATTTTCGGTGTGAAATGGGGCGGACTCTATAGCCTCGTCACAACCATAGGAAAACTCATCCCTCTTCTTCTTTTCTGTATTATGGGTTTTGTGGTCATCGACGGTCACAACTTCACTCCCTTTATCCCTTTTGGATTGACAGGAATTACCTTAGCATCAACGCTATTCTTTTGGTCCTATACAGGATTTGAAGCCATTGTTGTCCCTTCTGAAGAAGTGATCAACCCAGGGAGGAATATCCCCCTTGCAATGATCTTAACCATGATCGTAACAATTATTACCTACCTTTTAGTTTCCGTAGCATTCCTTGGAATGATCGATTGGAACGGCTTAGGATTTAATCCTATGAATTGGAAAAAAGTGGGAGAAATGGATTTTCCTCTGGCAAAAGTGGCTCTTTCTTCAGGAGTTTTAAAGATGGGCTGGCTAGCGATTATCATGGCAATTGGAGCGATTATTTCTACTGGAGGATCAGGAGGAACTTGGGTTTTGATTCAAGGAAGAATGCCTTTTGCCATGGCTAAAGAAGGTCTTTTCTGGTCACGCGTTGGAACGATTAACAAATATGGAACCCCTGCTTTTTCACTGATTTTCACCTCAGTACTTACATCCATTATTCTGATTCTCATCCCTCATTTTGTCTCTGTGTCCCTGATCGCCTCGATTACTGCAATTGTCGCTTATTCTGCAGCTGTTCTTTCTCTTCCGATTTTGAGAAAAACAAAAAAAGATGTCCATCGACCCTTTAGACTCCCCATCCATCGCACCTTTACAGTAGTTGGTTTTATCTTTTCAACATGGCTGATTTATTGGGCCTCATGGCCCTGGACTCTTGTGGGAACCATTCTTATTTTGATTGGATTTCCCGCATTTCTCTTGGTGCGCACAAAAAATTTAGAATGTAAGCGGAACCTTTGGCTGGTTGCTTATTTAGTGGGAATCGTTATTGTTTCCTTTATTGGGGATTCCCATTTTGTCATAGATAACTTTACCCCTTGGGTTCCTTTAGGGCTCTTAACAATGCCCTATGATTTAGTGGTACTCGCTCTTTTTGCAATTGTCATTTATATCTGGAGCTACCGCGTTAATGTTAAGAAAGAAATAATGAGTTAGGTTTTGGTATGGACGGAATGATTAAAGCAGAATGGGACCCTTTAAAAAAGATTGTGGTTCATAAGCCTGGAATTGAAATGTTTTTAGGGCTTTTAGAACCTTATGGATCCTTATATGAAAGAGCTTTTAGCCGCGATGGTGCACGCTATGAACATGATATTTTGGCAACAACCCTAGAAAAAGAATTCAATATTGAAGTCCTACACCTGAAAAGTGCCATTATTGAGGGCGCTAAGAAAAATCCCCGCATCCGCCAAAAATTGATTGATAAAGCTCGGGAAGCAATCGAATATTCTGGCGATAAAAATTACGTTGAACAAGCGCGCAAAGAGTTTGAGCTAAATTGTAAATACTACGATGTGCAACACTTTTTCTATATTCTTCTGATGCATCCCTTAATCCAAGTTAAGAAAAAAGGAGGATCCAGAAACATTGCATTAGACATCATTCAAAGACAGCCTCTAGCGAACCTTTATTTCATGAGAGACCAACAATTTGTCACCGATAAAGGGATTGTCCTTTCTCGAATGGCAAAGCCATCGAGACGAAGAGAAACAGAAGTCACAAAATTTCTTTGGGAAGATGTTTTAAGTCTTCCAATCCTTCATGAAATGACTGATCCGGCAACCATCGAAGGAGGCGAATTCCTTCCTATGGGTGACTTTGCCTTGGTAGGAATTGGAGACCGTACCAATCAAGCTGCAGTTGATCAATTGCTCGGACTTCCGCTTGACTACAAGGAAGTCGGAGTCGTTCACCAACCTCTGCACCCCTTAATCCCCTCTTCAGAACCCAATCCAATGATTAATATGCATTTGGATACCTACTTTAATGTTGCAGCAAAAGATGTTGTCGTTGGATCAGAACTTTTATTAAAACAAGCAAAGGTTGATATCTACCACAATGAAGGAGAAGGGGTCTTTGTTAAAGACACTCAAGAAAAAACACTTCACGAGTATATGCTCGATAAAAACTTTGAAGTGATCAATATCACAACCCTTGAGCAAATGTCTTATGCCTCCAATTTTCTTTGTATTAAGGATCGAGAAATTCTTGCCGTAGACGTCGAACCCATCACATTAAAAGTCCTTCGAACACTGAAAGAAGCCAAGAATAAAAACCCAAAAAAATATTCAGCTCTTTACGCTCAGGCAGAAAAAGATTATAACCATCTCATTAAAGATGGAGAATTTTTTCCCCATAAAAAAGCGATTTATCGTAGCGAGATCAAACCTCGTCCACTCAACTTAAGAAACTTAACAGGTGGTTATGGAGCAGCTCACTGTATGACCTGCTCTTTAAGTCGCGGATAGTATCTACCCGTTCCACTTGAAATTGATATAAAAAACTAGGGTTTTTCCCTCGCCTAGTGTAAAAAAGAAAAGCATGACAAGTGAATCACTTCCACCAGAAGTTAAAGAGCGTGTTGCAGCATGGCTCAAAGAGCCTTACGATGCTGAAACCCAGCAAGAGGTGCGTACTCTTCAAGAAAAGGATCCTGCGGCTTTAATCGATGCCTTCTATACCACCATTGCTTTTGGGACAGGAGGCATGCGCAGTCTGATGGGGCCAGGGACTAACCGACTCAATAAATATACCATTCAGGGAGCAACGCAAGGACTTGCCAACTATATCCTTAATCAAAAGGTCGAAGCCCCCAAGGTTTTTATTAGCTACGATTCCAGAAACCATTCCCGACTCTTTGCAGAAGAAACCGCACGTGTTTTAGCTGGGAATGGGATTGAAGTCTTTATCACCAAAGAGCTCCGCCCCACCCCGTTTGTTTCGTTTGGATGTCGCTATCACCGTTGCACAGCAGCAGTGATGATTACCGCTTCTCATAACCCTCCAGAATATAATGGGTATAAAGTTTACTGGAGCGATGGAGCACAAGTCGTTCCTCCACATGACACAGGGATCATTACTGAAGTCAAAAAAATCCAAAACCCCAGCCAAGTCAAACTTGCAGACTTTAAAGATGATTTGATCCATGAAGTCGAAAGTGGTGATGATGAAGCCTATTTTAAAGCGTTAATGCCTCTTCAAAATCATCCTGAGACCAATCAAAACCATGGTAAAGAACTAAAGATTATCTATTCCCCTCTCCATGGTTGTGGCATTACCACTCTACCTGAAGGACTCAAACGGTGGGGATTTACCTCCCTTTCCCTGGTCGATGCACAAAAAACTCCTGATGGGAATTTCCCTTCTGCCCATTCTCCCAATCCTGAACAAGAACAAGCGCTCGACCTAGGAATCCAACAACTCTTAAAAGAAAAAGGAGATCTCTTTTTAGCAAGTGATCCCGATGCAGATCGATTAGGTGTTGTGATTCGCCACGATGAAAAACCTGTGATCTTAAATGGAAACCAGATTGCCTCTCTTTGCCTTTTCTATCTCTGTAATACAAAATCCCTTCCTGAAAACAGCGCTGCCGTAACCACAATCGTCACAACCGAGCTCTTCAAAACCATTGCAGAGTCTTATGGGGTTACGCCATTCGAAGTTTTGACTGGCTTTAAATACATTGGAGAAAAAATTCATGAGTGGGAAGACTCCAAAGCGTTTTCCTTTCTTTTTGGCGCAGAAGAATCGCTTGGCTTCCTCTACGGAACACACTCTCGTGATAAAGATGCCACAATTACTGCCTGTCTTATCGCTGAAATGGCGCTGCAGCTTAAACTCCAAAACAAAACCCTCGTCGATCTCCTTTCTGAAATCTATAAAAAATATGGCCCCTTTCTCGAAGGACAACTTTCTGTGAAATTTAGTGCAGGAAAAGAAGGGATGGAGACGATGGAAAGATTAATGAAAGAGCTTCGCGTGAATCCTCCAAAAGAAATCGAAGGACAAAAAGTGATCGATATCGAGGACTACCTCACGGGAAAAACCGCTATCCCTCTTCCAAAATCAAACGTTCTCCTTTTCCGCCTTGAAGATCAATCTAAATTCATTATCCGTCCGTCAGGAACAGAACCCAAAATCAAAATCTACGGCTTGGTACGCCACCAAGAAAAAAAGCGGCTAGAAGCCGCTTTGAATGGTCTTAAAGAGGACTATTTGTCTCCTTAATGAAAGACTTACTCTCTTATCTCTGTAACCTCTCTTGTGATAAGCGCAGATCCCTCTTCGAAACGAACCGTTTCATTCCATTGGTATCTTTTTCCATCTCTTGTTTCAACCTGACGCTCAATGAGCATTGTCCCATTTCTTTGGAAACGGACCTTAAGTGTTTGATCAACTGTTTGAGGATTCAACCTACGTTCACTCCAAGATAAGCTTGTAAGAGGATCTTGAGGGCGTCGGGCAAGTTGAACAAGAACGCCTTGAGCAAGTGCTGCGCGACTTGTTCCAAAAGGATTAATGCCATCTGTTCCATCCCAAGAAGCAAGTTTTTTATTGATGTCTACCTGAAACCTAAAGTCATTTCGAGGCATGTACTCAGATGCGCCATAAACCAATCCTTGTCTTAGCTCCGATGCTCCAAAATAGATGCGGAATGGGAATCCTTCATGGGAGTGACTGATCTCTCTAAATTGAGGATGTTGCATACAGTCCGTTGTCAGTTCATTTGCAATTTGTCTTGCGCGACGATTGATACCCTGTATTTCTTCTTGAATTTTAGCGACTCTTGCCTGTAACTCCTTCGATGGAGGGTGACCTTCTCTTTTTCTTGTAATAAAACTCATCTCTTTAACTTTAGGAATAAGCTCTTCCAAATCTCTCTGTTCATCTTGGAGTTGATTTTTTAAGCGTACAAGACTTTGAGCCTCGGCTTCTAATGCCTCTTTATTATCTTGAAACCTTCCTCTTCCGGAGGAACTTAATGGAGAACGAAAACTGTATTCCTGAGACTCAAAAACGGATTCCCTTGATTGAGAAGATGCAGAAGCACCAGATCTTTGAGGTGCGATGGAATCTTCTTGATGAGCCTCACCTTCATTGACCATCCAGTTGTGGCACGCAACATAAAGATTATAGATTCCAACACCAGCAAGATACACTAGTCCTGGAACAATGAAGCAAGCCAAAAGCTTTCCAAATAAAGACCAATTCACCTTCACTGCTTCTTTTTTGACTGGGTCAGCTGCGCGTTCTATAGGAGCAGCAATACCCATAGGTTCTGAGACCTTGTCTTGAGGTATAACAGCACTTAAATGACCAATTCCATCTGGCAATGAACGTAAAGTTTCTAGACCATCAATTTCTAGACCATCAGAAGGGGCTGTAATCGTACGATCAACATGATCAGCACTCATTTGCCCGTAATGACTATAATGAGAACCTTGGAGAGGCGTTCTCTCATTTAATAAATCAGCAAAGCTCATAATATTCCACCTATTATCCCTTATATTAATAATAGTAAGTATTATAACATAAAACTTATTTTAATTAAACAACTAAACACTAAACCGCTAAATATGTTATAGTTGCTTTGCTGGATATTTAATACGGAGATGGCGGGCGACTGCTAACGTCTTGATTATAGTACGTTTAACGATTCCAAACTCTTCAAATGTGAGCTGGCTCTCGTCAAATTGCCCATCTTCGAGCTTTTCGCCGATCAGACGATTGACAAGCTCAGTGATCGTTTCCTCATTGACCTCTTCTAAGGAGCGAGAGGCTGCTTCGATTGTGTCAGCCATCATGATAATAGCTGATTCCTTAGTCCGAGGCTTAGGACCAGGATAGCGGAAGAGAGATTCATCAACAGCATCGACATCTCCTCCCATCTGCTCAACTTGCTTACAGAAGAAGTAGTAGACAAGCGTCGTTCCATGATGCTCTCTAATGATATCGATGAAATGGCTAGGTAGGCCATGTTTTCTAGCTAAAGCTTCTCCTTCAACCACATGTGCAATAATCACCTGCGCCGACTCTTGAGGGGTGAGGAGTTGGTGAATATTAAAACCTCCCATTTGATTTTCAGTAAAATAATGGGGATTAAAGAGTTTTCCTATGTCATGATAGAGTGTAGAAACACGGCAGAAAAGACCATTCGCACCAATCGCTTGCGCAGCTGCTTCGGAGATACTTCCCACAACGAGTGAATGCTGATAGGTCCCTGGAGCTTCAACACTCAAGCGACGGAGTAGTTCACTATTAGGATCCATATACTCCATAAGAGTGATATCGGTCATAACACGGAAGATTGATTCTAAAATGGGGAGAAGTCCCACAATTAAAATCGAAGTAAGAATAAGAAAAGCAAAGGTACTCATCAAGTCAGAAAGGATGAAAACATTCCAGAAAACGTTCTGCGCAAAATTGTAAACAAAGAAGATTGGAATGCAGCAAAGCCAAACCTTTCCGCAAACAACAAAAACCTCTTTCCTCTTTCTTAAGTGACGCGATGCGAGGATCGCAATCACTCCCGTTATGAGGTTAATCGCAATAAAGCGACTATGATCCACCGCTAGTGACAGGCCTAAAATCACCGATAAGAAACAGGTTGAGAAAAGAGCAATTTCTGCGTTTAAAAGAACGCAAAGAAGAATCGCAGCAAAGGGAACAAAAAGGGGATAACGAACAACTTCTAAAAGGCCACCCATATCCTGCAGAAGGAAAAACTCGGTAACTTTGGCTATGAGAAGCGTTAGGATAATAATCGTCGCATATAAAAAGAGCTTGTAAATATTATTGACAAGCTCCTTATGGCTATTCCTAAAATAAAATCCTCCGATTAGGGTAATAATGGTTGCAAAAATCAAGCTACCCATAAGAGGGAGAGGATCCCAAATTTTCTGCTCTTCAGCTAAGGCTTTTTTCATCGCCTGAATCATGGCGATGTGCCTTTGCGTGACCTTCTCGCCTTGATCGACAATACGACTTCCTGCCTTAATCTGGCTGAGTCGTTCGGGAACAGTTGCTTCAACCATTCTTCGGAGATTCCGCTGAGCTGACGTATCCTTATCAAAAGGCCAATTCACATTTTGCATGTGGTTCAAAATGAATGTGATCATGGCGCCGTTATGATTTTTCTTGACCAAGCGCTTTTGAATATTTTCCCAAAACCCTTCAGGAAAAGTTGCTAACTGTCCATCAAATGTTGAAGGAAGAGGGTAATATTCAGGTGTCAGTAAATCGAGTGATTTGAGCCTTTGCAGAGTTCTCATATCGGTGAAACGGAGGCTCTGCATGAGATCTTTCACCTCATCAGCTCCATGATAGAGCTTTTCAAAAGTTGTTTGTGGAAGGAGGTTCCGCCAGCCAGGATTATTAATCAAATAATTTTCAAACTGGTAGCGCCACTGATCAATAGCTTTGGGATCGACACGAAAAATTGCTCCAATATCACGTGCAGATTCTTGCCGCAGAATCACCGTCCCTTCTTCATCAGGGAACTCAAAATTCACCTGAGCAACGATATAATTTTTCGCATTGCTGTCGAGCTCAAGCATCTCCACACGCACTTCCTTGAAGTGAATGAAAACAGCAAGAGAAAGAAGGATAGCAAGTCCTAGAAGAAGACGTTTACCAAGGTTTCCTTCTTTTAAGTAACGTTGCCACTTAGGCTTTTCTTTTGATTCTTCAGGCATATCTATTTAACTTCAATCTATAGTGCTTTCAATTTAAAAGTTCAAATCTATACACATCATGATTCATCCAAGTTTCAGATTTCAACCACAAAAAAGTCGCTTTATTACTTACGAATTTTTAAAACGAGAGAACTATATCACACTTGAAATTTATGGGCTACCAAGTCACAATCGCTTTAAAAGGACCTACTATGAACGGATATCAAGTCATTGCAAAAAAGTTCCGCCCAAAGAAATTTTCTGAGGTGTTTGAGCAAGAAGCCATTGTTCAAACCTTAAAGAATGCAATTCGTCTGGGTAGAATTGGGCATGCCTATCTCTTTTGCGGCACCCGAGGAACAGGCAAAACAACTTTAGCTCGACTCTTTGCAAAAGCCATCAATTGTGAACATTTATCTCCAGATGGAGAACCTTGTAACCAGTGTCGTTCTTGCATAGAAATTACTTCAGGATCTTCTTTAGATGTTATTGAAATCGATGGGGCATCTAATCGAGGGATCGATGATATCCGCAACTTAAACGAAACAGTGGGTTATGCAGCTTCCAATGGAAAATACAAAATTTACATTATCGATGAAGTTCATATGCTAACGAAAGAGGCTTTCAATGCTCTCCTCAAAACTCTCGAAGAGCCTCCCTCTCATGTCATTTTCTTCTTTGCAACCACAGAACCCCACAAGGTTCTCCCTACAATCTTATCCCGCTGCCAACGCTTCGACCTCAAAAGAATTACTCCTGAAAAAATCGAAACTAAGCTTTCTTCGATCGCAAAACAGCTCAATATTTCCATTGAAGACGGAGCCCTAAGTGTTTTAGCAGGACATGCTGAAGGATCACTTCGAGACGCAGAATCCCTTCTTGATCAGCTCATCTGCTTTGAAGAACCTCCGATCACACGAAGTCATGCAATTAAGGCTCTTGGCCTGATCCAAACCGATTTTTTCTTTAGACTCGATCAAGCAGCTTCAAAGCACGATCTTGCTGCTGCTTTCTCATTGAGTGAAGCGCTCTTTAAAGAAGGAGCCCATCTTCAACACGTCCTTGAAAGTTTGGCTGAACATTTTCGAACAATTGCAAGAGTTCAGATGGGCGAAGCCTCTCCTCTTCCAGAATACACGACTTCGGCAAAAATCTACTCTAAACATCATACCTTAGAAATTCTTGATTATCTCATTGATGCCATGGAAAAAGGGCAACGGACCCCCTTTAAGCGGATCCATCTTGAAGTTGTTTTCCTTCATATCATACGAAGCATGAAAAAGATTCCATTAGAATCTCTCGTTGAACGCCTCGAAGCCCTAAAAAGTGAAGCACCACAAATGAGTGAGGTAACACCCCCTCCCCCTATTCAGGAAATCACACCGCCTTCACCCCCTCCAAAAATAGAAAAACCTGTGCAACCTGTTGAAGAGGTTCCCTTTTTCCCAAAAACGCCTGATCCTAAGCCTATCATTGCAGATTCACCTCCGCCTATTGAAAAGGCGCCCTCTCACACAATTCAAGAAAAGATTAAACATGAGCAGGTGATGCGTTTTGCTAGCGTTGAGCTCAATGGTTCCTTGAAAAAGTAGTGTTTTTCTGTTAGACTAACGTCACAAATTAAATTTGAGGTTTATCATGGGTAGTGGCTACTCGAAAATGAAGAAACAAGCAAAGATGTTCCAAGAGCAAATGGCTAAAATGCAAGAAGATATGCAGAACCTAGAAGTCACAGGCTCTTCAGGAAATGGTCTTGTTCAAATCACCCTTTCAGGCGAAAAAGAGATTAAAAAACTTTCTATTAACCCTGAATGCGTAGATCCCGAAGATATCGAAGGACTGCAAGATCTAATTATTGTTGCTTTCAACGATGCTTCTAAAAAAATTGAAGAAAACTCCCCCTCATCAGGAATGGGTGGTCTTGACATCGGAAACCTCCCCTTTGGATTATAATGGAAACTTCCGCAGTCATTGAAAGCTCAGAGGCTTTAAATCTTTCAAGTAATCCTTCCAGGATTCTTACAGATGCTCTTAGCATCGTTAACAAACGGATAGAAGGAAAAGTTGTTTTTCTAGGGCAACCGGGGCAAACACCCGGAGCTCCCTTTGATCAGAGAAACCTCTGTGAACTTGCCTTTGAAAACGGACAGCGCATCGGCGATGTTAATATTGTCGTTTATAAACAAGGCGTTTACAACCATGAAAAAAAAGAGCGGATCGTTGAGCGTTTTTATACTCCTGAAGAACTTGCCACTGTTATCGAACGGATGGTCGAAGACCACAGAGTTCCAAAAGCAGGAGTTCTAGAAACTGCTTCAGGAACACAATTCGATGTCACACACCTAAAGGATAATACCTTAACAGTTGATCCAGAAGGCTACTTTCGCGTCAATGGTCTGCGCCTTTGGACAATTGTTTGGGAAGATCGTCAAGGGCCTCTTCTGGCTGAAAAACTCCGGAGTAATACCCTTCTTTCTCTTAAGGAGCTTGATGGAAGAATTTCTATTATCGAATCGAATGACCCTGCACCTGCATTCTATATCGATCTCAGCAAGAAATTTTCACCTCCCTCTCAAGAAGAACAGTTTTATCTATTCTGCCGTGAGTGGAAGCAAGTTTAAGCTATAGCTAAAGTTATACCCTTTCTTGAAAATAACTCAGCAATGGTAAAAAATATTTACCATCATGAATAGCAGAACTTTCACTCACTACCCTATTGGAAGCTTAAGACATCTGATGAGTTTGACTCTTCCTCTTATGCTGTCCCTTTTCTCCTCCTATCTGCTGAGCATTACAGACCGTTTTTTACTGTCTCGCTTTGCCCTTTCTGCTTTTGAAGCCTGTGCTGCTGCTGGAGGCCTTTACTTTTTTTTTCAGATGCTCACTCTTCGTTTTGTTTCGACTGTTCAAGCGTTTGTTGGGGAAGCCTACGGTTCAAAGAACTATGAAAAAGCCGCTTCCTATACTTGGCAAATGATCTGGTTTTCCCTTTTCTCTCCCTTACTTATCGTTCCCATCGGTCTATTGATTGGAACATCCTTCTTTAAAGGTTCTCCCATTGAGCAGGAGGCATTGACCTATTTTAAATGGATGGTTTTTGGAACCTTTCTCTTTTCTCTTGAGGGAACACTCTGTGGTTTTTTTTCAGGAATCGGCGATTCCAAAAAAATATTCAAAGTACATTTTCTTTCACATCTTTTCAATATAGGACTAAGTGTTGTTTTTATTTTTGGGATACCCTCTTTTATTCCTCCTCTTGGGATTCTTGGTGCTGCATTAGGAACACTCATTGCAAAAGGAACGTCTTGCCTCATTCTCTTCTGCGATTTTTATTTCAACCCAAAGTTGAAGCTCTTTGAAACAAAAAGGGCTTTATTGATTCCTCAGAGATTTTTTCGATCCATTCAATTAGCCTTTCCAAGAGCAATTGGACAAGGAATGGCTATCCTTAGTTGGAACTTCGCCGCACAAATCCTTATTAAAACAGGGGGTATTGATCTTTTATCTTGTTCTCTTGGATCAACCTTTCACTTTGCCCTGATTAACGATGCAATAGGAATTGCTGTGATTACGATAAGCTCTTATTTGATCGGTTCTAAGCAATTCAATCTCTTCTCCAGACTATTTAGATCTGTAGCAGTTGCTCTCTTGTTCAATGCGATCATTCTCTCCATTCCCCTTGTCATTTTTTCAAGCGATCTTATCAAAGTCTTTTGCCAGAATAAGCTGAGCCTTCAAGAATCAAGAATTTTAATCAATACCTGTTACTGGGTATGGTTAGGTCTTGTTTGCAGCAGTATTTACTACATCTCATTTGCCATAATCTCTTCTCTTAAAGATACATGGTTTTATATGATTATCCAAATGATTGTCAGCCCGACCACTTACTTTGCTGTGCTATATTTACATAACCAATCTTGGTGGACCCCTGAATATTTCTGGATAGTCATAGCATTTCATCCATTACTACCAGCTGTCGTCTTCTTTCCAAGAGGTTTTTATAAGATCAATAAATTACGCGGTCTTTTTCTCAATTCCTTGAACTTGAACCAACCCCTTGGTTAAAAAATCGATCAGGGACTCCAAGCTTGAAGCCATAATCGTCCCTCCGTTCTTATAAATATGATTTTTTCCGATTAAGAAAGATCTGATTGGGTGGTGAGAAATCTTTCCCAAAAGATCTTTATATGAAAAAAGCCAGTGATTACGAGTAGGATCTTTAATAAGATAATAATTACTTGAAAAAGCTGAATTTAATTTCTTTTCAACAACAAGCTTATAGATCTCTAAACGATCAAATAAATTGTCAGAATATAACATAATATTTACCTCCGTTAATACAGCTGAAATTACTGAATCTCCTAAACTTTTCTGTTACTAAGCGTATATTCAATAGTATCTTGAGAATAAAATAAACCGTTCATTTAGGCTTCAAACTTAAGAAGAGAAAAATCCATCACTCCCATTTGGTTTTGATTACAAATATTCAAATTAGAATTCTTCAGTATAATATCCTGTCCATAAAAAAGAGAGAGGATGACGAATTCATCAATCAGGATTTTTTCAGCCTGCGATAAAAATTGATTTCTTTTTTGTAGATCCTCTTCATTCTGAGCGTTTTTCATTAGAGATTGATATTGAGAATGTTCCCAATTGATAAAATTAATTTTCTCACTTGCATTTCTGAAGATTTCTAGAGTATACATGGGATCGTTGGCCCATGAACTCCATCTCATGGCACCAATTTCATAGTCTCCCATCTCCAATCTGTAGAAAAACTCATTATAATCAACTTTTAACAGTAAACACTGAATACCCAGTGATTCTTCGATTTGTTCTTTGAAATTACGCGCAATCTGATGAAAAAGCTCGTTATCAAAAAAAATAAACTTGATAGCAGGAAATGCTTTTCTTGAAATTCCGATTTCTGTAAGTCCTTCTGCAAAGAGGTGCCGAGCTTTTTCTTTATTTTCAATGTCTAAATATTTTGTTGGAGAAAATAAGGTATGTTCTTTCGGGAGAGGAGAGTAGGCAGGTTCATTTTTGCCTTGAACTCCTTGTATCATCTTCTTCCGATCTACTGAATAGAAAATCGCTTGTCGAATTTTTTTGTTTGAAAGTGGAAGTGAGTTTACATTGAAACAACACCAAAAGGCTTTTGATACCGGTAAATAGCTTATTTTATCAGGGCACTCCATAAATTCCTGCTTTGAAATACCAAAAGGAGGCCCCAGCCAATCAAGCTCTTGATTTTTAAACATCTCTAAGGCTTTTTGTGAGTTAACATTTGAGATTGAAATCCCTTCTAATGCAATCTCTTCTTTGTTCCAATAATAGGGGTTTCTCTCAAGTTCAAATTCATAAAAAGGGCGAGGCGACTTCAGTTTAAAAGGTCCATTACAAACAAAGTTATGGTTCCTTCCATAACTCCAACTAGGATCTGTTCTATCTAAATCCAAATTAACAGGCGAGAATAAGGAGTGAGCAAGAAGCTCTAAAAAATAGGGAGCAGGGTGTTTTATTCGAACCTGAAGAGTTTTTTCATTTAGAACTGTTATTCCAACATCATCAAGAGAAACTTTTCCTTCTTTCGCTTCTTCTGCATTCAAAATAAGAAAAAATAAGTAAGCAAAACGCGTTTCAAACTCTGGGGATAAGATTTTCTTCCAAGCATATTCAAAGTCATACGCTGTTAAGAGCTGTCGATTTGACCAATAAAGCTCTTTTAGCTGAAACGTATAAGTTTTTCTATCTGAGGAAAGATGATAGGAATTAGCACATGATAGAGCAATTTCCCCTTTCTTGTTTTTTCGAGTCAATCCATCGAAAAGAAGCTTATTGATCATTATCGATTCACTCGTTCCACCAATTCTAGGATCGAAATCAAATTGATTAAATTCATTGTTAATATGGAGGATTTTTTTCTGGGACAACCTCTGGCTAGAGATTTGAGTAAATCTGTCTCGAAGTCTTTTTTCATACTCATACAAATGATGAATAGTCTCAAAGCTAAGAATGAAACCTTTAAATAAAAAATCTCCATATGACCATTTCGAAGAAACAACTTTCCTATACGAAATCTCATCGCTTAAGAGTTGTTCTTCATTTTTAGAAAGCTTTTTTTCATCCTCAAACTTAAATGCAACGATGAGTTTTAAATCACAAATATCTACGAGGAAATTAATTTGATCCTCAATGAAAAGCGTTTGAAAGAGTTTAAAGAAAGCAGAAAACAACTCCATCGGAAGTGTTGCTTGCTTTTCTATAGGCCATATCGAGTAAAAAAAGTTCTCAAGAATTTCAGGATAGTTAGTTGTTGCTTCAGGAAATACTTCCTTTAACTCTTTAAACCTCTCATCCTGCTTTATAAACATCCCCCCATTGTAGTCACGCACTTCGCCTAGACCAATTTGAAGGCACTCAATAATCCTTTTCCGCGATAAGTTGTAATCAATGGAAGAGTTTTTCCTTTGAAACCTTGAAATATTCTTTAATCGGATTTGAAAAACGTTTCCCTCTATAATACTCTCTTCAGAAAAGTTTCCTAAAAAGTAAACCTGCCCTTCAATATACTCTTCATTTCCCTTGCTTAACCTTAATAAATCTAGCACAGAAGAATCAGCACTTTTTTTAACTCTAACTAAGAGGATAGTGAAGATTATTTCTTGATGCGTATGATTATCATATAGAATCATCACTTGAGGAATATCTTGAATAGAAGAAGTCTCCCTTCGAAGAATTAAAAGATTCCTCATTACCTCCTCTTCATTTCTTTGCATAAAAAGAGGGGGGACTAGAACTTGAATCCGAGTCTCAATCTGTTTTAAGAACCTTTTTTCGAAAAGAGAAAGATTAATAGAGTTCGTAGCATCGTTTTCTTGGTAACCCATTTCAAAATAGAAGATGTGAATTGAAGAGCTATTAGGATTATGCTTGTAGAAAGAATCAAGGAGCTCAAAACCCATGCAGCAAGCTTCAAGTGCTTCTTTAACTTCTTTTCTAGAAATCATCTCACAGCATGATTCCAATTGAATTCCTAATAGGCATCCAACGATACTTTTAGATGAAAATGGGGAAGTGATCAAGGAAGGTGTAGCAACAAGTGTTAAATGCCTTTTCTTTGAGTTGTTAGAAATTTGCCATTCTATTCTTCGAATTAACTCATTTGAATCAATAATGATTTTTGCTATGTATTCAGGGTAACGTCTGGTAAAGAATTCTCTTCTAAATGTAAGAAGCCAAAAATCAAGGTCCCTTTGGAGACTTTCATCAAACCTTTCCTTCTGCTCGCGATAAAGACGATAAATCTCTTGCTTAATCGCCTCTTTAGGTGAAACAATCGATCTATGGAGGGATTCTTTTTTTTTCTCTTTAGGTTCAGGAAATGTTAAACTTTTCATTTTAAATATTTTTAGAGGTTTCTTCTAAAAACTCTTCAACTTCACGAGCTGTTTCTAAGTCGAGCGCTTTTTCTGTAAAACTCCTGAGCTTTTCAATAGAAAGTTCTGAAACATATCTCTTCACTTCTGGAATGAAGCGAGACGAACAAGAAAGTTTACGGACTCCTAACCCCAGAAGAAGAGGAATGAAGTGAGGGTCTGAAGCCATTTCACCACAAAGACTCACAGGTGTATTTTGATCATTGGCTTCTTGAATAATGTGTAGGATCATGCGGAGAATACTGGGATGTGTCGGTCGATAGTAGGCATTGACTTCTTCTGTTGCCCGATCGGCTGCAAGGGTATATTGAATGAGATCATTTGTACCAATCGATAAAAAGTCGCACTCTCGAGCAATCGCATGCGCCATATAAGCAGCAGAAGGAACTTCGATCATACAACCAATAGGAATTTCATCAGCAATTTCATGTCCCTCTGAGCGAAGTTGGAGGGCAACTTCCTGAATCATCTCTTTCGCAAGATAGAGTTCCTCCAAATCAGAAATCATCGGAAGAAGGATACGAAGATCCCCATCAAGACTAACGCGTAGGAGTGCACGGAGTTGTTCTGCAAAAATGTCGCGATTACGTAGTAAGAATCGAATTCCACGACACCCTAAAGCGGGATTGGGTTCTGGCTCATATTGGTTAATGTTCCCTTTATCTCCCCCAACATCGAAAGTCCGAAAAACAACGGGCATTCCTTTCGATTTTTCCATAACCTGTTGATAAAGGATAAATTGATCTTCTTCAGAAAATGTATGGAGTTCTTTACCAAAAAAGAGAAACTCAGAGCGAAAAAGGCCAATTCCTTCAGCATTATAGGGAGCCAATAGATCGAGATCAGAAAGATTTTCAATATTTGCTAGGACTTCAACCTTGACTCCATCAGCAGTCTCTGTCCCATGATGTAAAGCATGCGTTTTTTCCTCTTCTTTTTGATCAGAGTTTTTCAGCTCTTTTTCGTATTTTTCGAGGGTCGCATCGTTTGGATTAATAATGACAAGACCTGTTTTCCCATCAATGATTGCTAACGAGCCCTTAGAAGTATAAAGTGTATCAATGGAAATATTGGCTACATAAGGAATCCCTTTCGAACGAGCAATCAATGCTGCATGCGACGTTGTTCCTCCAATTTCAGTAATAAACCCTTTGACCTGCCATCTTGACGCTTGAGCTGTACTCGAGGGAATCAGTTCCTTCGTAAAGATAATAGAGTTTTCAGGAATTTCTTCTGTTTCTAACGATTTTCTAGGATGGAGATTACGCAAAATGCGTTGGGAAAGATCTTTGACATCTAGCAGGCGTTGTTTAAAAAAACTATCTTTAACTTTCGAAAATTCTTTTTCATAATCTGTCATAACAGAACGGAAAACGGTTTCTGTATTTTTCATCCGTTGCCGTATCTTCTTTTCCATAAAAGTTGTCATGAAAGGATCTTCAAGCATTTGAATATGGGTATCGATAATCGAAACCGCTTCAGTGGATCCTTCTTTTGCCAAGAAACGTTGGAGGTCGTGAAGGTCTTCACGACTAGATAGGATGGCGCGACGGTATCTTCCAATTTCTTTTTCCACTTCTGAATTAGGAATGGAAAACTCTGGAACAATTTCCTCTTGAAGCCCCTCAATATAGTAAAGGTTACCGATGGCAATTCCTCCACTAATATGAGCACCCTTTAGGATAATTTCTTCAAGAATTTCTTCTGACACGACTATCCGTCCTCCCCGAATTTATTATCAAAAGCTAGTAATAGATCATTGAGTGTTTCTTTAGCATCTGGCCCTTCGACTTCGATTTTTAGTTTCGCATTCTTCGGCGCAGCTAATATCATGATACTCATTATGCTACGAGCATTGACCGATTCGCCCTTATAAGTCAATGTAACTTTTGCTTTTCTCTTCTGCAAAATTTTTGCAATTGTTGTTGCAGGACGGACATGAAGGCCTAACTTATTTTTCACCTTTGCAAGGGATTCAAGCTTCTCTTCCAAGTTCTTTCTTTCTTGTTATTTCTTCTAAAAGTTTTCGATTAAATTCTTTCGCAGAGTGGTAGCCCATCTCTTTTAAGCGATGATTAAGAAGGGTTGTTTCAATGAGTAACACCACATCTCTTCCAGGTTTTACAGGGTGTACATAAAGAGGAACCTTTACCCCTAAGAACTCTGTAAATCGCTCTTCTAAACCAATCCGGTCATAGTAATGCGCTTCATTCCAATCTTCTAAATGAACGACAATATCAATCGGCACTTCCTTTCGGATCGATACTGCACCAAAAAGATGCGCCACATTAACAATTCCTATACCCCGCAGTTCCAAAAGATGTTTATTAAGGTCATGACCAAACCCAATCACCCCAACCCCCTCCCGAGTTCGGAGCTTCACAACATCATCTGATATTAGGCGGTGCCCTCTTTCAATCAGACCTAAAGCAGCTTCACTTTTCCCGACTGAAGAATCCCCTTGTATCAAAACACCAATTCCATAAGCTTCAACGAGTGTTCCATGAACAGAGTCCACAGGGGCAAAAAAATCATTGAGAACCATCGTGAGCTTTGTGAGCAAAGGCATAGAGCGCATTTCTGTTTTAAAGACTGGAACCCCAAGTTTCTTACACAATTTTATGAGTTCTCTAGGAGGAGGAAGTCCTCGAGTAATAATGATACAAGGACTTTCTTCTGTCACGACATTTCTAAGACGCTTTTCCTTGAGATCACTCTCTAAATCACGGAGATAATTAAGCTCCATCCTTCCAAAAACGAGGATCCGATGATTTTGTTTCCCTTTCCTATAGCCCGCAAGGGAAAGACCGGGACGTTGAACATGAGGTACTTTTATCATTTTATGGATCCCCTCTTCTTCAGCCGAGAGTTCAAGACCAAGAGAAGGACCATAATCGGAATAAAAATCCTTAACGCTTAACGTCATTTCACCTCTTCCATATAAAAGGTTAGCCAATCCAAAAAGGAGGAAAAAGCTAAGTAGTCTCTCCCCTTTTCTCGGGTGCGATAGTCAGAGATTGTTCCTTCACCTAAACTGCAAAGGACATTTCCTACCCCTCCATCAGGATACCAATCGCTATAAAAGCACTGATACACATCTAAACCAAAAGAACGATAAAAGGGAAGGAGAAGATCAGAAGCAATCTTTTCAGTCCCAAGTTTAAGTGGCACTTCTAATTCCTTAAACCTTTGAGCTTCTTCAACAAGAACTCCTGAAGAGAAGATTCCTGTATCACCCCCTTTAAAAAAGCCATTGTGAATACGAAAAAACTTAAGAAAGTCTTCAGGAAGGGGGAAATCAATTTGCCCCCTTAAAGTATCAATTTCATCATCAATAAGGGGCGGTCCACCTAAAAAAAATTCCGATCTTCCTATTAGGCTGTACGTTAAGAAGATTCCACTAGTCGCAGCAACCATTCCTACCTCTTCTACCTTTGCAAAAAAGCGATCGATAAAAGCGCGAAAAGTGGGAATATAAGGAAGAGCATTAAACCAATAATCACGAATGAATTCCAATCGAATCGAGGGTTCCAATCGACTCAATTCAAACCAGCCCTTTGTGAGTCTGGGAACTTCTTTTTGAGCTTCCTCCCATTTAAGATTTGGAGACTCACTCAATGGAATCATTTTTTCTTTTTCAAAGTACTGTACAATCTGTTCTTGCATAATATCTCATCGTTAAATCAAGGGGCGATTGTAAAAAGGATTTATACTTTTTTGCAACGATGATGTAGATAGAAGGTAAGGGGGAAAACTCATGATATATACGCGTGTTGTCGTTATTGGTGGTGGATTTGGTGGAATCAACTGCGTTCAAACACTAAAAAAAGCTAACTTAGATATTCTTCTTATCGATAAGAAGAACCACCATCTTTTTCAACCCCTTCTTTATCAAGTAGCAAGTGCAGCACTCTCTCCCGCAGATATTGCCACACCTCTAAGGGAAATCTTTGCAAATCAAAAGAATGCGACTGTGATCATGGGGACAGTTGAGTCGATTGATAAAAAGAAACGTGAAATTGTTTTAGTCAATGGAGACCACATCCCTTACGACTACCTCGTGGTTGCAGCAGGTGCAAGACACTCTTACTTTGGAAATGATCAGTGGGAGCCCTTAGCTCCTGGTCTTAAAACTATTACCGATGCCTTGAAAATCCGCGAACGCATTCTCATCTCCTTTGAAAAAGCAGAACGCATGGATAGTATCCATGAAGCAGAAAAATACTTGAACTTTGTCATAATTGGAGGAGGACCAACAGGTGTTGAAATGGCAGGAGCCATTGCAGAAATCGCTCATCAAACGATGTTTAAGAACTTTAGGCGAATCAATCCTGAAAAATCGAAAATCTATATTGTAGAAGGAGCACCTCGTGTTCTCCCCCCCTTCCCTGAAAAACTTTCGTTAAGAGCAAAAAAAGACTTAGAGAAGATGGGAGTCAGGGTCATCACTGGAGAACTCGTGACCAATATTACAGAAGAAGGCGCTCAAGTAGGAAACGACTTTATTGCAGCACGCAATGTGATTTGGGCGGCTGGTAACCAAGCCTCTTCTTTATTAAAGACTCTGGATGTTCCGCTTGATCGTCAAGGACGGGCGATGGTTGAGCCTGATCTATCGATTCCTAAGCACCCTGAAATTTTCGTTGTTGGGGATGCCGCTTGCACCATTGGAAAAGATGGAAAACCCCTTCCCGCTGTCGCTCCAACCGCTATACAACAAGGACGCTACGTCGGACGCATCATCCGCCGGCAAGTGCGTAAAGAGAAAAGGCGCCCCTTCAAGTACTTTGATAAGGGGGGAATCGCTACCATCGGAAAAAATAGAGCCGTAGGCTTTTTCCGTGGCATGCACTTTAAGGGAATCTTTGCCTGGCTCATCTGGGGATTTATTCATGTGTTCTATCTCGTCAGTTACCGCAGTCAGTTTGCCGTCATGCTCGATTGGGTTTTCCATTACATGACAGGTCTTCGAGGAGCACGTCTTATCCACAAAAATATTGACGATGAACTCCCAAATCTGAATAACGTGAATGCTGGACGAAATCTTGACACCAAAGAAAAAAAGTGAAGGAAAAAGTCTTTGAGTTCTGGAAAAACTTGGCTCCCACGCCAAGTAATATGGTTCTAAACCAAGATATCGATAAGTACGATGCTGAAGAACAGGAAGAAGTTCTCAGCTACCTTCCCCAATATGAAGGGAAAAAGGTTTTGGAAATCGCTTCTGGCATTGGACGGTTTACCGGCAGGCTTGCTGAAAAAGCAGCTCATGTCGAAACAATTGATTATGCCCCCCACTTCCTTGAGGTCAATCAAAAGACTCATGAAGCGTTCACAAATATTACTTACAAATGCAGCGATGCGATTGAACTCGACTATCCCAAAAATACATTCGATCTAATTTTTATTAATTGGCTCTTTCTCTACTTTACCGATCCCCAGCTTCCCTACTATTTTAAGCAACTAAAAAAGTGGTTAAAACCTGGAGGGTATCTTTTCTTTAGAGAATCTTGTTTTAGTGATAGGCGAAACTATGAACGGGAAGACTATATGGCAATCTATCGGTTTCATTTCGAATATGAAGCTGCTGCTAAAAACACCTTCACCATTGTTCAACAAGGGATGATTGAAACCTATATCAAATACCGCAACCTCACCAATCAATACTATTGGCTCTGTCAAAAAAAAGGCTAATTCTCCACAATTTCTTCTATGTTATTATGGAAACGGTATCCTGCCCTTTATGTCGCCCTTCTCACACTGATTGGAATCGCTAGTGCTTTTTTTCTTCCCTTAATCACTTTAACCCTCTTTTTTAAAAAACGCCTTTTTTGGATCATTCCTCTTCTTGTTTTTGCTTATGTTAAACTTCTCTATCCAACCCTCCCTACAGAAGATTCTGGGCGCGCTCATTTTCGTATCGAAGAGATCAAAAAACATGCTGGCCCAGTCAAAACAACCCTATGCTACAGCGGCACCATTCAAAGCTTTGAAGGAGAAAAAGGAACCTACCGTCGCCTTCCCACGCGCCTCTATCTTCCCCTTAACCAAAAACGTCCCCTTGCAAACAAAGATTATCTCATCTCTGGAACCCTCTCAAAAATTTCACCCGGATACTACATCTTAAAACCCACCAAAAAAGCAGCATGGATTCCCATTGAAAAAACAAAAAGCTTAGCAGAGTGGCGCTACGAAAAAAAACAAGGGGTAAAAAAATGGATCCATTCTCGCTTTAAAGATAAAAAAGTTCGCATCTTGTTATCTGCTCTTGCTACAGGGAATTTAGAAAGTCGGTATCTCGCCTATCAATTCAATAGCGTTGGCCTCCAACATCTCCTTGCCATTTCAGGCTTCCACTTTGCTCTTCTCTCTTTTTTCCTCGCCTTCATCCTCAAACGGTTCCTACCAGAAAAAATCCTTGCCCTTTCTCTTATCTTTTTATTAAGCCTCTACTTTTTCTATATGGGAGGAGCCCCTTCCATTAGCCGCGCCTGGATTGGGATCCTGATCTATCTCGTCGGCCTTTTCTTTCACTACCGCCCGACTCCCCTGAATGCGCTTGGTGTTGCTCTCCTTGCAGCCCTTCTCTTCAATCCCCTGATTCTCTTTCATATTGGATTCCAATTAAGCTTTGGAGCAACCTTTGGAATCCTCCTTTTCTATCGTCCGATCGAAACCTTCCTTCAAAAACTTTTTCCTAAACGACCCTATGCTCGCCTATTGAAATTCTCTCGTCTCGATCAATGTGGCTATCTTCTTTGCAGCTATCTCCGTTCTGTCTTAGCTCTTCAAGGGGCTGTCCTCACCTTTACGCTCCCTCTCCTTCTCTTCCACTTTCAAACCTTTCTCCTTGCCTCGCTGTTTTATAATCTCTTCTTTCCCCTCCTCTTTTCGATTCTTTTAGCTCTTTTTCTCCTTCATCTCGATTTCCTAACAGCGCCCTTTGCTTCTTTTCTCATTACTCTGATTGAAAATGCTCCCAAAAAACTCCTCTTTTCCATCAACCCCTTCCAAACGTTTCTCCTTATCCTTCCCTTTATCCTTGTTTTAGGGATAAAAAAAAGATCCAAAATTAAGTTTTGGACCTTTAAGTTTCTTGGGAAATTTAGACAGCTAGCCTTCGGCTTTATTAAATGGAGAATTGGGTGAAAATATTAGCAAATGTGCCATTAGATACACCGCTGAACTGATTAACGTAACCTTCCGATTTGCAAGGATTGGAGCACCCATACCTTTTTCGATTGCTTTTGCAGCAACACCACAGACCAAAAGATGAAAGCCCATGCTTGAAATGACCCGAATATCATAAGCGTAATCTTTAGAATAGTGCTCAATTTTTTTCTCAATGGTAGGGTAATACCAATCAGTAAATACCGAATAACCTACCATGAATAGTTCTAAGGGAATGTGTGACCTCAAAAGAACTTTCGGGTTCCGAGACCTGATTAAACAAACTTCTAAACTTTGGAAAATACCAAGGGTTATTGCACTCGTCAAATAAAATGCATGCCTGTCTTTTTCGCTTTTCCAGTCCGTATCTCTATCGGTTGAGCTCCTAAAACGATTTTCTAAAAAACCTATGATCTTATCTCGAGCAACAGGAAGAATAAACTCAGGAGCCCATCGAAACGCGTTCCATCCTTTTTCCCGTGCAACGACTCCAGTTATTAAAAGTGCAGCTAACCCTAAAATCTTCTGATCCATAAGATCGTATTCATCAAGAACTACCTTTCCAAGATAACAAAATTTTCCGATATAGACAGGGGTCAGGTCTGCTGATGGACTAATCCCTTTCTCGTATACAACACCCGTAGTTACTTGGAACGCTTTTGCTATGATTTGTTGAACGGCCATTATTTTCCCTTACTTTTTAAAGAACGAGACTCGAAATCTTTTTCAAGCCTCTATTAGTGATAAAAACGATCTATCCCAAAAGCGTGGATGCAAAGTAAACACCAACAGGACTTAAGGCTTCCCATGTTCTGTTGATTTGAACTGCATCACCAGTGTATTGTCTCACAGCATAAGCCATAAGCGATCCAATTAAGAATTGAGAAACTACAGTATTAATTAGCTGAGCTGAAGGTCTCCCTCCTGTCAATCTAGCTACATTGCTGTTAATTGTTTTATCTGCATAACGACTTTTCAGCTGCGTTAATAAAACAACTCCTGCTCCATAGTAGAGGTAGGGCTTAACAGGAAGAGAAGGATTACGGTCTCCTTTAAACTTATAAAGAGCATAAGCTTGAACCATGAGAACGGCTGTCTTTAATGCAAAGTTGAGCCTTTCGTTGTTCTTGCGGCTTAAACAGCTTGTCTCATGAAAAGACGCGCGTTCCTTCTGTGGCTCATTAGAGTAATAGCCCGTCATATAATTAACAACAGACTGTGCTGCTGGTAAGAAAGCAATAGCGCCCCATTCACCCATCCATGTCCGTTCTTGAAAACCTTTATAGGTACAAAGAGCCCAGGAAAGCCCTAATCCAACTAAAATTCGATTTTTGCGAGAAGCAGGAATATAATTACCAAAACCCATCGTGGCATCATATGAAAGACGTCCAATCAATGCTGGCACTAAGGCTTCTTTATCAGTCCCTCTAAGGGTTTCTTGGTAAAGATCTTCAGCATTAGTAATGACTTGTGGAACAAGTCTTTGAAAACATTGGTATACTGTGGACATGATAACTCCTAAAAGTTGTTGAATTTTGCAAAAATTATAAAGATTTTGTTAATAAAAACAAGATTAAAATATTTAACACTAAGACCTCCTCCCTAATGACCAAAATCTTTTTAGAGGTAAAAATAGTCCTTATTTGCAACATCAATTGCCCAAGAAATAACGGCTTGTAGAGTAGTATTTTTAAACTAAAGTTACTTTTCCTATTGACTCATTACAATAAGGCTCGAAATCAATTTCGAGCCTCTAATTAACAATCATCCTGTCAATTCTTAGAAAAATAAATACGTGCCGCAGCACTAGCTGCAGAACTGAGAGCCTCCCAGTTCCATTCCATCTGAATTGGTTGACCTGTTGCAAGTCCTACTACTTGAGCCACACGAAATCGAACAATAATTTTAAATGCTACCTCAAACACTGCGTAATAATTAGGGATATTTGTACTTAAATAGTTAGACGTAGCTTTATCAACCTTTCGATCTAATCCGTTATACCTTTGTAATTCTTGTAAGATAGTCGCTCCCGCTGCAAAGTAGAGGTAAGACTTCAGAGGAAGTGACGGATTCCGGTTAGCTTGGAATTTATAAAGAATATAACTTGAGCCAATCCCCGCAAGAATACGCAATAAGAGCGCCACTCTTTTTTGGTTATCTGTTCGTGATTCATAATCTAATACCTCAACATCACCCTCTTGCATACAAACCGTTGTTGTAGGTGTCGTAAACCGATCAATTATTTCGGGCAGTTGTTGATTCAAGTCAACTACAAATATTTCGCACTTATAATCTGTGTTATATCCACGATTTGCTCCATAGGATTTAAGGGCCATATCAACCAAAATTGGTACTACAATTCCCGTGACTAGAACAGGCATAAAATCCTTAGTGAACTTTTCATTAGCATAAAGTAAGAATACTCCAGAGACACATGCTACAATGCGTGCTTCTATTGAAGCATAGAGATCTTGGTTTGAGATTCCCCTTAAATATTCCTGGTAACAGTCATTTGCATGAGTGATTGCCTCTGGAACAAGGGTTTGAAAAACTTTTTGCAGCGTTGCCATAACTTTTCCGAAATTTGATTTGCCCCAAAGAACTATAAAGATTTTGTTAATAAAAACAAGAGTAAAATATTTAACACTAAGACCTCCTCCCTAATGACCAAAATCTTTTTAGAGGTAAAAATAGTCCTTATTTGCAACACCAATTGCCCAAGAAATAACGGCTTGTAGAGTAGTATTTTTAAACTAAAGTTACTTTTCCAGTTGGTTGGTTAAACTGAGGCTGGAAATTGATTTCGAGCCTCTAATCAATAATCACCTGATCAGTTCTTGGGAAATAGGTGCGTGACACAGAACTAGCAGCAGAACTAACAATCTCCCAATGCCATGCCATTTGAATCTGATGACCAGTTGCAAGCTTTACTGCTTGAGCCATACCCAATTCAATAAGAACTTTAGCCAGTGTTTGATACACCTCATCATAATAAGGGATGCTTGTCCTTAAAGAGGTAGCATCACCAACCTTCCGATCTAATTCGTTATACCATTGTAATCTCCGTAAAATAGTCGTTCCCGCTGCAAAGTAGAGATAAGACTTCAGAGGAAGTGATGGATTTCGATCAGCTTGGAATTTATAAAGGAAATAACTCGTGCACATTCCAAAGAGAATATGTAATAAGAGGGCTACTCTTTTTTGGTTATCTGTTTTAGAAGTATAATCTAAAGACTTTCCACCTTTAGTTTTAGGTGTCGTCAAATTTTCAACTCCTGGATGTATTATGAGAGAAAACGCAACGACAATTAGTTCCCTGTTTAAATCTACGTTATATCCACGTTTTAATCCGTAATAATTTAGGCCTTGCTGAACCAAAATTGTTATTGCAATTCCTGTGATTGGAATAAAACGCTCATTGATAGAAAACTTTGCATGAGCATATGGAGCGAGTGCCATAGGGACATATGCCACAATGCGTGCTGCTATTGGAGTATAGAGATCTTGGTTTGAAGTTCCTCTTAAGAATTCCTGATAGCAACTATTTGCGTCGTTGATTGCTTGAGGAACAACCATGTGCAGGAATTTTTGTAACAGTGCCATAATTTTTCAATTGATTGGTTACACTGAGGCTCGAAATCAATTTCGAGCCTCTAATTAACAATCTTCCTGACAATTCTAAGAAAAATAAGTGCTTGCCGCAGCACTAGCTGCAGTACTAGCAATCTCCCAACGCCATGCTATTTGAATCGGTTGACCTGTTGCAAGCTTTACTGCTTGAGCCATACCAAATCCAATAAGAATTTTAGATGCCACACTATATACTGCATGGTACTCAGGAATGTTTGAACGTAAAAGGTTAGACGTAGCATTATCAAGCTTTTGATCTACCCTGTTATACCATTGTAACCTTTGTAGAATAGTTACTCCTGCAGCAAAGTAAAGATAAGGTTTTAAAGGTAAAGAAGAATTCCGATCGGCTTGAAATTTATAAAGAATACAAGCTGTGCTAACTCCAACAAGAATATGTAGTAAGAGCGCCACTCTTTTTTGTTTATCTGTTTTTGAATCATAGTCTGGTAGCTCTACCTTTTCTCTTCCTCTGGTAACCTCTTTTGTAGGTGTTGTCAGGGTCTCAACTAAATTATGCATGTTTGGAGAAAGAGAAAGGATCGTCACTTCCTTTCCAAAATTTACATTATACCCCCGGCTTTTTCCGTAATAACTGAGCCCCATTAAAGTTAAAATTGTTAGTGCAATTCCCACTACCTCACTATCATACACCTTTTCCTATGCATAAGGAGCGAGTGCGCCAGGGACATATGCTACAATGCGCGCTGCAATGGGAGCATAGAGATCTTGATTTGAGGTTCCTCTTAAATGTTCTTGATAGCAGGTATTTGCACTTATAAATGCTTCAGGGACAAGGATTTTTAAAACATTTTGAAATGTTGCCATAACTTCTCCGAAATTTGATTTACTCCAAGGGAGTATAAAGGTTTTGTTAATTAAAACAACATTAAAATATTTAATACCAAGACTTCCTTCCTATTGACCAAAATCTCTTTATGGGGTAAAAATAGTCCCTTCTTTCGATGGCGGTCGTAGCTCAGTTGGTAGAGCACTTGATTGTGGTTCAAGACGTCGCGGGTTCAAGTCCCGTCGATCGCCCTTTCTTTGGTTGGGTATTTAGTAAAAAAACGAAACCTAATCGTGGCTGCGGCTTTATCATTCATAATTTTTTGTGAATACCGTTTCTTTTTCAACACAAAAACCTGCTTAATGAATCTCTCTTTGTGTTCTCTGTGGGCTCTGTGGTGAAAAATTCTCCTTTTCCATTGAGAAAGATTTTGCTAAGCTAAAGTTAGTACCATTTATAAAAAATAACTTGTAGAATTGGACTTGATCTTTTCAGCTAAAACTTCTTTTTCGGTCTCACTAACCAACATGTGGTTAGCTTCGACTTCCAAAAGCAATTTTATCATGAAAATCTCTGCACCACTTCTATAAGCTATTTTTTATAAAAGGTATAAGATGGAGAAAAAGAAAACAACACATCCAGAAATTAAGGGACTGCTCACCCTTGTAGGAAGCATTCTTTTGTTTTTATGCATGATCAGTTTTATTCACGGTAATCCACGAGCTAATTGGTTTGGTGTTGTGGGATATGGAATTGGACTGAGTTCCCTTTGGCTCTTTGGTTTGTCGGCTTATTTTGTTGCAGCCTACATCGGATGGATTGGATGGAAAATGCTAATGAGAGGCGTTCCTCAACAACTAAAAATGAAAACGCTTTACTTCTCGATTGGTATTATTTCCTTATCGATGCTTTTAAACCTCCTAACAGAAGTGGGAGGGTTTACAAATGGATTTATTGAGCGCCGCCTCTTTTCTGAAATTTACTTAAGCAATTATCCCTTTCCCCACAAAGTTGTCCGGTTTAATTTAGGTGGAGTTCCTTTTTACTATTTACTCCGAGACATTCCCACATTTAATCTGCAACACTTACTGAGTAATGTGGGTGTCATGATCACTTTTTCACTCACTGGGCTCATGTCTTTAATCCTTTTTACAAATACCCGGATCATCCCCTTGCTTAAGCGTTCACGTGTCATCCTTAAAATCATCTGGGATTTTCTTAAGAAGGTCATTAAAGATTTTAAACCAGCCAAGATGAAACCAATGGTAAAAAGATCTTTTCCTCCGATTCAAAAGGTCCACCACCAACCTGAAGTACGGAGAATGACTCCGGTGACTGAAGAGATTGAAGAACCATCGGACCTAAAGATCACAACCCACCACGAAAAGCGAACAGAAACGGGCAAAGTTAAGACTATGGATACCAAGTCTTATTCGGGAGCTTTCAAGCGGTTTCGTCTACCCCCTTTAAGTTTGCTGACAAATGCCAAAAAAGTTGATAAACCCACCCTTAAAAAAGATCTAGAAAGACAAGCAAAAATCTTGGAAGAGACCCTTCTTAGTTTTGGGGTTGAGGGAAAAGTTGGCGAAATTAACTGCGGTCCCACAATTACCTCCTTTGAAGTGCATCCTCCAACAGGGGTAAAAGTTCAAAAGATCAAAGTACTCGAAAATGATATCGCTTTGAATCTCCAAGCAAAGTCAATCCGGATCATTGCCCCCATTCCCGGTAAAGCTGCTGTTGGAGTTGAGGTTCCCTCTCTTTATCCCCAAGAAGTGGGTTTTAAAGAGATGCTTAGTGAATATCAGAAGGGAACAAAGAAACTTCATATTCCCGTTATGCTTGGGCAAACAGTATCCGGTGATAATGTTGTTTGTGATCTGACAAAAATGCCCCACTGCATCATTGCTGGAGCCACAGGTTCGGGTAAGTCGGTTTGTATCAACAGTATCGTCATGTCGATTTTGATGACAGCTCGCCCTGATGACGTCCGCCTTCTTCTCGTTGACCCTAAAAAAGTCGAACTGAGTTCCTACGCTAATCTTCCCCATATGATCGCTCCAGTGATTACTGAAGCACATGGAGCCTATGCAGCTTTAAACTGGCTCGTTAAGGAAATGGGTGAACGTTATGAAATGTTGAAGCGGCTCAAGCTCCGTAACATCAATGCCTTTAATCATCGGAAATATAACCCTGAAAAAGAAGCGGAACTCGAAATGGAGATTCCGCGAAAAATGCCTTATATCGTTGCGATTATCGATGAATTTGCTGATTTGATGATGGCTTCCAGTTCAGACCTAGAAACCCCGATTGCTCGGATTGCACAAATGGCACGTGCTGTCGGGATCCATCTGATCTTGGCAACCCAACGCCCTTCTCGCGAGGTGATTACCGGATTAATTAAGGCAAACTTCCCCAGCCGCATCTCCTTTAAAGTAGCAAGTCGGGTGAATAGCCAAATTATTCTCGATGAAAATGGAGCAGAAAGTCTTCTAGGAAATGGAGACCTTCTCTTTCTCCCTCCTGGCTCCCATAATCTTACCCGTGCTCAAGGAGTTTTTGTCCGCGATGAAGACATCAATCGTGTCATTGAACACATTGAAAATCAAGCAGGACCTCAATATCTCATTAAATCTTTTGATCAAATGTCCCAAACCGACTTCTTATCCAAAGATGGCGAACCCAGTGGCAAAGATGATCTCTATTCCCAGGCCTATCAAATCATCACCGAAACAGGGACTGCATCCACCACTTTTCTTCAACGTAAGCTTAAAATTGGCTACGCAAGAGCTGCTTCCCTCATGGATGAGCTCGAAGAAAACGGAGTGATTGGCTCTCAAGACGGCAGTCGCCGTCGTGTTCTCCTGAAAAATGACTAGTATTTAATTACTGTAGAGTTAAGATGCGGTTAGGAGGAGGTATAGACTTTCTTATGCCCCAAAAAAAGCGTAAACTTTTAATCGCCGACCCTTCTACGACGTTGATCGACGCGATCTTAACATCAAAGGAGGCTTCTCAATACGACATTGCAACGGCAAAAACAGGGCCTGCTGCGCTTAAAAAAATCCAAGAATTCGAACCTGATCTTCTCATGATTGACCTCATTATGCCCCATATTCATGGGATTGAGGTGATGAAAACAATCAAGACCAATGCCCGCTACCGAGAAATGGGGATCATCGTTTCTTCCTACCACGTGATGATCCAAAACTATCATGCAGCCATTGAAGAAGGAGCCAACTACTTCCTGACAAAACCGTTTGAGATTCCTGACTTCTTTAAACTCGTTGAAAGATTCTTCGAAGGAAATCTGACACCTGAACAATTCTCTTTAAAGAGTGGGCATGAAATTGTTCAAAATCATTGCTATCATCCCATTCCTTCAACACTTTCTTCTTACATCCGTTTTTGGGGAACGCGAGGATCGAACCCAGTAGCGGGTGCTGAATATGTGCGGTATGGAGGGAATACCTCTTGCTTAGAGGTGCGTCATGGCGATGACCTATTGATCATCGATGCTGGAACAGGGATTCGGCAGCTGGGAGATCTTGTAGGGATTGAGGATAAACAAACCATTCACCTTTTTGTTTCCCATACTCACTGGGATCACATTACGGGCTTTCCCTTTTTTAGCCCTCTTTACAAAAAAAACTGTGACGTGGTGATTTGGGCACCCGTAGGTTTTGAAAAAAGCACCAAAGAGCTCTTCACAAGCATGCTTGCCTATGCCTACTTCCCCGTCCGCCTCGATGAAATGAAAGCAAAGGTCAGTTTTAAAGAACTACGAGATGATCGCCCTGTATCGATTGGGGATCTGATTATTGATTGTCATTTTACCAATCATCCCGGCCCCACTGTTGGATTCAAGATTAAATCACCGAAGAAAACGATCGGCTATATCACAGATAATGAAGTTCTCCTAGGCTACCATGGACACCCCAATGCTATTCATCTCAAACATCCCCTGCTCGAACCTCATCTTGGACTGATCGAATTTTTAAAAGACTGCGATCTGATCATTCATGAAGCGCAATATTTCCCAGAAGAATACTACCGAAAAACAGGCTGGGGACACTCTTCAATTCCCAATGCGACCGTTCTTCTAAAATATACCGGCTGTAAAGAATGGCTTGTCACCCACCATGATCCCAATCATAAAGATCTCGATCTTCAAGTAAAGCTTCAACTTCATAACGATGTAATCAAAGAGTGTGGCCTCGATATCAAAGTCGACATCGCCTACGACGGCCTCATGATTCCTTTATAGCTAAAAATGTTTCGACGCGGCTCGTTACATCTTCTCTAACACCCACCACAACACTGGTATGTCCTTGAGCATGCACAAGGGTATGACGCGCATTGGGAATATCTGGAAATCCAGAAAAACAAGGGGTTACTGTGAAGTCCCCCGTTGTGGCCCAATAATCAAATTGTCGTCGACTCAGATCACCCTTTTTCTGCCTGGTAATCAAGTCTTGAGGCGCACTCTGGTTGAAATCAAGCGCCTCAACCAGCCCCCGATGAAAAAGTAAGTAGGCCACTCTAGTCACTCTTCCTAGACTCATCAAAATAGCGCCGTTGTTGGCCCCAGCAACCGTTCCAACATAGACGCGAGGATTATCTTCTTGTTTGCGCAATTCTAACTCAACATGGGCCATGATCGGTCCTCCTCGAGAAGTTCCGATTAAAACAATCGGGTTTCCGTTGAATCTTTTTCTGTAGTCACCAATCAATGACAAGATAGGGGCTGCCCCGTCTTCCGTTGAACAATGCCCTCTATTTAAGACAGTCACTAAATGGGTATCACGATCATCTTTTTCAAGGTCGTTCTTATACTGAGCAAAATGACTCGGATGTCCATCCAAACCATGAACAAAAAGGATCAAGCATGAGCTCTTGTCTTTCCATTGAACGGACTCACTATTAGTCGGATCTAAATAATGTCCCTTTCGAAATCCTAAGCGATCCAGCATTCGTTCTTTGCCCGAAACAACGCGAGCATGAACTTCTCGGAAGTTTGCTAAATGCCAATCCCGAACAATCTGGAGATAGTGTCTCTCATCTGGAATCGCTTTTAGTTGCTCTCCCTTCAAACAGGTATGAGCATAGTAGGAGATCCCAGGACAAACAAAGGTAAAAATAACAAGCGCTACCGCACAAATCCGTTTGATATTTCGCGGAAGCATTTTTCTGCTAAACTGCCCTATCGAAGGCAAGTTCGCTAAATAAAAACCTGAAGGAATACGCATCTGTTAATCTCCTGAAAGCTCCGTTATAAAGCTTTAACTCTCCAATTTTCAAACTCAAGTCCCGTTAGTTGAACAGCAGACTGATAGTTTTTAATAATCCAAGCAAGTTTTTCAGCAATAAACGTTCCACCCTCTCGGCTAGGTTCAATCTCACATTTATAAAGATTAGGATTCGTGGGATCAAAGAGATTAGGCAGGTCAAGAATCGGAATATTGTCTTCTTTAGCTTTTTTGATCATCGGTTGATAGAGACGCTCCATTGCAGCTCCAAAGACCGCAAGACCTGCTTGTTTCCCCATGAAAATCTCTTTAGTCACTCTGAGAGAGAGTTGACGGTGACTTAGGTAAAGGAACGCCGCAGCAACAAACATTTTTCCAATGCCAACAGCCGTGCTTACCCTATTTTTAGTCAGCTGAAAAGCCGAATAAAAAAGCGTTCCTATTGCTAAGGTATTAATGGTAGCTGCGATGTAGCCTAAAACGCCTAGGATTGTACAAATGAAATAAGGGCGACTTCGCACATCGGTTCGGTACTGGAACATAAAGATCGGTCGAATATCTCCTTCTATCGCTTGAATTTGTCTTACGATCTCCAGATACCGCTTTTGGACATGAGGAATTTCAGCTAAAAGTCTCCAAGGCTGAAAAAGAAGCACACGAAAATCATTACCACCCACGCTAATCACCACATAATGGGTTGCTTCCGGGCTGCTTGAAACTTTTTCTCGAAGACGGTCTAAAGGTTTAACAAACTCAGAACTTTCCTTTCCTAATCTCGCATTTAAATAATTTCGATTATAGCCTAAAACTGCGCCAATTTGTCCCCCGTTCAAAACATTACGCGTTGTGAATCCATCATAAGACTCATCTTCGACTTGAAAGCTTTCTCCAAGTTGAGTGGTGAGCTGGCCCTTAACGCACCCTTCTTGCGCAGAAGGAATATCTGATTCGCGGCTGATTAACCAATGAACATTATCAAGAGTAGAATCACCAACAAGGTGAACAAATGTTTTTACAGCTTCCATTAAAAACCCCTAAATAAAACTTTAAAACCGGGAACAATATAGCAAAGCAAAGCTTTCTTTAAAACAACTCTATGAGAGTACTAACTTTTTCTTGAAAAGCAATCGATAGCGAAAGTTCTCGTTTCACTTTTTCTTGAACCTTCTGAATGGCAAGTTCAGGGTTATTACACTCACTGGATAGATGAGCGAGATAGACATGTTTAAGGCCGGGATGATCGATTTCCTGGATCAATTCTGCCGCTGCATCGTTGGAAAGGTGCCCTTGTCGTCCCAGCACTCGTTGTTTATAGACCATCGGACGGTTGCAAGCATAGACCATCGACGGTTCATGGTTAGCTTCGAGATAGAGATAATCACAGTCTAAAAGATGAGCACGGACAAGTGTGGTAGCAAATCCCAGGTCGGCACAAATGCCGATTTTTACCTCTCCCATCCGAATGGTGAAAGCCACGGGATCAAGGGTGTCATGTTGGACACTAAAGGGATGGATTTCCATCTCCCCAAACTCAAAAGACTCTCCGGTCGAAAAGATCTTAAAGCGGGGACGATTACGCATTTCTTGCATCGTTGCTTTGGCTGTTTCACTATTAGCAAAGACAGGGATGTTTAAAGAGCTGGCTGTTTTTTCAAGTCCTCGGATGTGATCCCCATGTTCATGAGTGACAAGAATCGCATCGATTTCTCCGATATCGACATCGATTTGTCCGAGTCTTTCGGTTAACGCTTTAAAGCTAATCCCTGCATCGATAAGGATCTTTGTCTCCTCTCCTTCGACGTAGATCGCATTTCCTTTGGAACCTGATGCTAATGGACAAAACTTCTTCATATCCTAAAAGGTTTATCATGAACGAAAAATTCTTTCTACTAAAACCTATCCCGCATGAATAAGCATCATGCTCCCTAAAATCTAGACAGCTTTGTATAGGAGAATAAGGCGTGCCTCAAAACACATTAACCACGCGTATTTACAGCCAGGAGGGGCAGTTGCAAGTGGATTCGTATACGGTAGCAGCGTAGGAGGTCAGTTTTTTGACGAGAGCTTTTTGGAGTTTGGGATAGAGAGCCTCTGGAAAGAAGAGAATAACAAGGTTAGAGGAGAGAGAGTCTGAAAGGTCGTCGCCGGTGATTGTATTGCCACGCGATTGACAAGCAGTTGCTCGATGAATCGTGCAGGTTACTTCGGAAAAGGGTTGGATCAATGTCAAGAGTTCATCCGTTGATAACCCATCAATGATAATTTCTAACCGAATAATTGATTTCACTTATCCTCCATATTGTTGAACGATCCACAAATAAAACGGTATGCCTACTAATATGTTAAAGGGAAAGGTGATTCCCATTGCGAGAGAGAGGTAAAGACTAGGGTTCGCTTGGGGAACGGCGGTTCGCATTGCTGCTGGGGCAGCAATGTATGAAGCACTACCGAAAAGAAGCATGAGAAGGAAAATATCTCCAGGCGCAAAATGAAGAAGCTTCCCAATGATAAATGCGGCAAATGCCATCACAATTTGTAGGACTAATGCGGAGAAAAAGAGGCTAAATGGCGTTTTTTTCAAGTCCTCAAATCGCTTGGCAACCGCAAGTCCTAAGTCGAGAAGAAAAAGAGTTAACATCCCATGAAAAAGCCCTTCATAGAATATTGAGATTTTGCTCCAGCCTTGTTCTGACAATAGTGTTCCAATCAAGAAACTCCCCAAAAGAACGACGATCGAGTTATTTGTGATTGAATGCCTGAGAATTTGGAATATCGAACCAGAATCATTATTCTTGTTTTTTGTATGAAAAAACATTGCCATCAATATTGCAGGAGATTCCATTAAAGCCATCGCAGCGATCATGTAGGGCCCATATGAGATGTTCAGTCGATTTAGCAACGCAGAGCCTGTAATAAAGGTAACAGCACTAATTGAGCCATAGGAAGCCGCAAGTGCAACAGCATTCGCATCGGTTGTCAGTCTTTTGAAGAGGTAATACCCAATAAACGCAATGGCAAATGAACCCAGGATGGCGACAATGAAAATCATGGCATAATGATAGTGCAAATCAGAATGTGCGAGGTGAACGCCTCCTTGCACACCAATCGCCGCTAAGACATAAAGTGAGAAGAACTTTGGTAGAGGATGGGGGATCTCTAGGTCTGATTTGATGATCCGAGAGATGACTCCTAGTAAAAAAAATAGGATGGGAGCCGATGTTAGTAATTCAAAAACCATAGGACATGTTTTACTATGAAATGTAAATAAACACAATCTTAGAGAGTATCATCAAAAAGGTTGCAAAAAGAAAGCGACTTTCTCCACAGGTCTATAAAGAGAAAAATCAAGTTTTAAAACACGATCAATATAAACGAATGTTGACATAATTAATTGCAAATAATTATACGTGGGATACTAACGAGGTAATTGTGGAAAGACGTGAAATATTAAACGAAATCGATGAGACTCTCGATCAGTTGATCAAAAATGCTGCGGCATTGAATGAAGTCACCAGCGACCCTCTCTATCAAAGAGAGATCGAAGCGCTTCAGAAAATGCAAGAAAGCCTTTTAGCACGTTTGCTCCACCTTGACCGTTTCCTAAAAGACAGATCAGAAAACAAAACTGAAGCGTCCATATACGATAAACTCACTATCTTTTCAGAGCTCTCTTCAACGCTCGCAAAACAAATGCGCTCGCGTTACCCCAAGCCTCAAGCAAGACGTAAAAAATCTAGGCCATGCTCAAATCATTCCAATGTTTAGCAGTAATCCCCTTGCCTAATAGAACTGGGTCCTCTCGAAGAGTTAAAAGCTCAGCATTTTTAATGGGTAAATCCTTTTTAAGACTTGCAAGAGAGGATGCCATATTTTTGTTTGGAGAAGCAGAAAATTTAATTTCATATGCATCCAAATATGAGCCATAATCGATTAAAAGATCCACTTCAACTTTATTACTTGAACGATAAAAATAACAAGGAGGACGTTCCCCTTTTTCAGCAAAACTCTTGATCTTATCCATAATCACCATATTTTCAAAAATATGACCTGCAAAAGGAGAGTAAGTCAGCTGTTCCGTAGTACTGATGCGGAGCAAGTAACAAAGAAGTCCAGTATCTACGAAATAGGGTTTTCGAGATTTAACCACCCTTTTTGTAATATTCCGATGGAAAGGCTCGAGCAAGTAAATCACTGAGGTTGCCTGAAGAGCTACAAGCCAATCTTTCGCCGTAGCTTGAGAAATTCCACATTCTTTTCCAATTTCACTTAAGTTAAGCAATTGCCCTGTACGCGCTGCTAAAAGAACCATAAATTGTTGAAATACCCCTAAGTCCTGAATGTTTCGCATGGTTCTAAGGTCTCTTTCCAAGTAGGTTGATAAATAGGCTCCATGCCAAAATTGAGGTTCAAGATCTGAGGTCACTTGAAACTCAGGGAAAAAACCTTTAAGCATTTGGTGAATCACCACTTGCTCATCTTTTGGATTCAGCTTTAACATTTCTTTCCAACTCAAAGGATACAGTTGAAAAATCATGATTCTTCCAGCCAAGCTTTCAGAAACCCCTTTCATTAAGGGAAAGATTTGGGATCCGGTCAAAAGGTACTGCCCCATTTTTCTCCTATTTTGGTCCACTTCTATCTTAATCTGTTCGAGCAATGAGGGGGCATATTGAATCTCATCGATGATTAAAGGTGGCTTGTATGTCTTTAAAAACAGGTGGGGATCTTTTTGAGCAAAACTTCTTGCTATCGCATCATCAAGCGATACATAGTTATAATCTTTAAACTGCTGTTGTAATAGGGTTGACTTTCCCGCTTGCCTCGGCCCAGTAATCAAAACCACGGGAAATTGCTTAATGACCCTTTTAAGAGGCTCTTCTACCGCCCTTTTGACATATCCTTTCATTCTTTTAATATATCATGAAAAACATGCAAATTCAAGATCTAATCTTGAATTTGCATGTTTTTATATTAAGTCATTTAAAACAAATAGGTTGAAACACTAATATTTGCTATTTTTCCTTATTTTTACTAGAAAAACCACCTAATAATGGGTTTTTTATTAAAGAATTTTCCTGGAAATTTTATGTAATTTCAAGATTGAATCTTGAAATTACATTAATAGTTAGCTAAGTCGCGAATTGCTTTTTCCACATCCCCTTTTTGAGGAAGGACAGCATCTTCGAGGTGCTTAGCGTAAGGAACGCACGTATTCAATCCTCCAAGTCTCTTGATCGGTGAATCAAGATGCTCGAAAGCTTTTTCAGAGATTTGAGCCGCAATTTCTGCACCAAACCCACAAGTTAATGGGGCTTCATGAACAATCAAGGCTTTGTTCGTTTTTTCAATCGACTGTAAAAGGGTTGCAAAATCAAGAGGAGCTAGAGTCCGAAGGTCAATAATTTCTACAGAAATTCCCTCATCTTCGAGTTTTTGTGCAACTTCAGAAGCCATATGAACCATGAGTCCCCAGGCGACAAGTGTTAAGTCGGTTCCTTCTCGAACAACCTTTGCTTTGCCAAGAGGAATGACCTCATCTTTCGTGGGTTCAGGTTGTGCAGAGAAAACACGTTGTCTGTAAAGAGCCTTATGCTCAAGAAAGACAACCGGGTTAGGGTCACGGATTGCACTCTTGAGTAGCATTTTTGCATCGGCAGCGTTACTTGGGATAACGACCTTGAGTCCAGGACAGTGGGTTAAAAAAGCTTCAATATTTTGAGAATGATAAGGACCGCCTTGAATGTACCCCCCAGAAGGCATACGAAGAACAACAGGGCAATTCCATTCTCCATTGGCACGGTAGTGAAAGTTGGAGAGTTCATTGTACAGTTGGTTAAATCCAGTCCATAGATAATCCGCAAACTGAATTTCGACTACAGGCTTAAATTGACTGTGAACAGACATTCCAATTGCTGTTCCAACAATCGTTGATTCAGCAAGAGGGGTATTAAAACACCGTTCTTCACCATATTTATCAGTAAGGCCACGGGTGATTCCGAAGACGCCTCCTTTACCACGCGCAACATCTTGTCCAAAGACGATCACACCAGGATCTCTTTCCATCTCCTCGTCGATTGCATGGTTAAGAGCATCCATAATGACAACGCTTTCTCCCCTTTCATCAGGGGTTTCGTTAAAGGCTACATCCACTTCTTTATAGACATGGTCTAAGACACGCTCTGTTTCTTGAAGAGGAAAAGTCTCACCTTTAACAGCGGCTTCTTCAATCTCTTCTCTAACTTTTATGCGGAGGGCTTCAAGCTCCTCATCGGTGATTAATCCTTTTTCACGGAGGAAATTTTCAAAACGAGGAATCGGATCCCGCGCTTGGTCATCTTCGAAATGATCATCGGTTTTATACTTCTTCGGATCATCACTACTACTATGAGCTCCCATCCTGGGAACTTTTGCAACAATGAGCGTCGGACCTTCAAGATTACGTCCTTTTTGAACGGCTTGATTTAACGCTTCAGAAAGTGCTGGGTAATCACACCCATCGATTTCATGGACAGAGAGTCCTTTATATCCTTGCGCCATATGAGCAATCGATCCTCCAGCTGTTTGATCTTCAACCGGAACGGAAATCGCCCATCCATTATCTTGAATCACAAAGATGACACCTAACTTATGGAGACATGCATAGTTCAATGCTTCATGAAAATCTCCTTGGGAAGTCGATCCATCTCCTCCAGAAACATAAACCACTTCATCGGTCCCCGCGAGGCGTGCCGCTTTAGCAACACCTGTCGCTTGGAGGAACTGAGAACCCACAACACTCGATTGGCATGGAATGCGGAGTTCTTTATGAGAGAAATGGTCCGGCATCATCCGTCCTCCGGAATGATGAGGCACTTCTCGTGCTAAAAAAGCACCAAATATCTCACTTAAATCACACCCTAATCCAATCGCAAAAGAGCGATCGCGGTAATAAGGAAGTCCCCAATCTTTTCCTGCCGTTAAAGCTTGTCCACACATGACCCCAACGAGTTCATGTCCATGGGTATAAAGGTGGAAAGTTCCTCCTTTATTCTGGCGGACAAGTTTCTGCATTTTTTCATCGGTGAATCGGGCACGATAGATTCCTTCAAGGATCTTTAGACACTTTTGCTTTTCAGCCGTCTCTAAGAGCTCATGAATCGGGGTAGTGGTTGCCATTAATCTTCCTTCTTCTTCCCACGTTTAATTGGAGTGACCTGTTTGATTCCTGCCTTCCGCTTTTTCTGCATCATTTCTTGAATCTCTTCTTTATCTTTAGGCTGCTTTCCTTTTTTCTTAGGTAAGAATCCTTTAGCGATATCAGAAATTTTTCCTTTCTTCTCACTTCCCTCACTAACAGCTTGGATCAGTTTCTCTTCTTTTTCAACACCAAGGCCCGGTGCTGCTTTTAAGCGGTCAGAAAGATGACGGAGAGATTCCAGTCGTTGAGAAAGGGCTTCCAGTTTAGAATCAATTTTAACGCGTGAACTTCCTCTAAGACTTGCTATGAGCTGTGCTTCGGTATCAAATTTCGCGGAGAAAGTCACCGAAGTGCTTGTGAAGTCAGGATTAAAGAGGAACGGTCGAACAGTCGAAGGAACTGTCTTATAAATATCAACGGTGTACTGCGGTTCAAGCTCAACTTTTGCCGCTTGTTTTGGGGGTCGCCCTCTTTTCGGACGCGGATTTAACGCTTCATTCGAGTAATAGGTCTTTGACTTAGCCACAATTGCATCCCGAGCATTTTGAACATCTTTAGGAACTTTTCCGTCAAAAAGATGGTGCTTCACTTTTTCAAGGACATTTTTTGTCACATCGAGATCTTCTTCAAAAGCAAAGCGGATCTCTTCGTTACGGAGCCACTCGATAATGCGGATTCTGGACCGCTCGTGATAGTATTGTTGCCACTTTTCCAGTTCTGTTAAATGGTCATAGATAAACTCAAGAAAGTTTTCCCGCGCTTCTTTTGAGCCAATAATATCGAGAAGTTTTTCCTTCGTATCGATATCATAAACCTTTTCATTGACAAATCCTTCCATAAACTTTTTCGTTTCATAAAAGGTCATTTTGGGGATGAGGCGGAATCTTTCTGCACTTGCATCAAGTTCAGTTTCTAAAGCTTCAAGTTCTTCTAAACTGCGATCTAAATCAGCAAAAACAATGAATCCCTCCACTGTATCGAGATAAAAGTCCCGTTCATCATCAGACTTAGCAAAGGCGTCCATCAATCGATGAAAACGGAGGATTAAAGGGTTTTGTGGTTCAGGAAGTTTTTGTTTTGCCATAGCGATTGCTCAATAAAATTTTACTTAAGGAATGGGCTTATCGTATCAAGAAAATTCCTATCTTTCAAGTAGGAATTATTGTACACTGTTTTCAGTACCCGTTCAAGGGGTTTCATCCCCTGGCTTCATAGCGAATACAGCCAGTGAGCGCGTACAACTTGGTAAATAAAGGGCCTGCTTAAGAAAAGGGCTTTTTCGGGAGAAGTGCCTAGTTTTTTCAAAATTTTGATTAGATTTAAGTCGACATACCCGACTGAGGGTAGGCGACTTAAATCTAATCAAAATTTCGTAGAAAATAGGTGATTAAAACGGAAAATGCCTTTTCTTAAGCAGGCCTATAAAGGTAAATCATCATGCTAGACATCAAACTGATTAGAGAAAATCCAGAAGCCGTCGAAAAAAAACTTCAAACAAAAGATGCCAATGCCTCGCTTCAAAAAGTTCTTAAGCTAGATGAAGAGATTCGCTCCCTTAAAATAGAGTCTGAAGAGCTTAAGAGTGAGCGGAATAAAAATGCCAAAGAAGTCGGAGAACGGAAAAGAAAAGGGGAAGATGTTACTGATCTTTTGAAAGCCATGGAAGGGGCTAAAGATAAAATTTCAACTCTAGATCATCAACTCAATGAAATTGAAGAAACATTAAAATTTGAACTAGCATGCCTTCCTAACCTCCCTGATGACGATGTCAAATCTTCTTTAGACCCTGCTGATAATGTCCAAATCAAGACCTTTGGAGAAAAACCTTCCTTTTCTTTTGAACCCAAAAACCACCTCGAATTGAATGAGTCCCTCAAATTGTTCGACTTTAAACGGGGCGCTAAAATCAGTGGAAGCGGCTGGCCCGCTTATCGAGGCCTCGGTGCTCGCTTGGAGTGGGCCTTGATTCGATTCATGATCGATACCCATGTGACCAATGGTTTCGAGCAATGGATGCTGCCGATCGTTGGACGTCCAGACATTATGATGGGTTCTGCTCACCTCCCAAAATTTGAAGACCAACTGTTTAAACTCCATGACAAAGACCACCAACTCTATCTCATCCCTACTTCAGAAGCTGTCCTCAACGGAATCCACTTTGATGAAATCATTCCCGAAGAAGAACTCCCCTTAAAGTATACTTCTTACACTCCTTGTTTCCGAAGAGAAGCAGGCGCTGCTGGTTCTGGAGAACGAGGACTCATTCGCACCCACCAGTTTAATAAAGTGGAGATGTTTTGTGTAACGCGTCCTGACCAATCCGAAGAAATCTACAATCTCATGGTTGCCAGCGCAGAAGAAATTCTTCAAGCCCTTAATATTCACTATCGCAGCATGCTTCTGGTCACAGGAGATATGTCCTTTGCTGCTGCAAAAACAATTGATTTAGAAGTGTGGCTTCCTGGCCAAGACCGTTATTATGAAGTCTCTTCCGTTTCAAACTGCAGCGACTTCCAAGCACGTCGCTCTAAAATCCGGTATAAAAAGGGAGAAGAAAAGCCCCAACTCGTCCATACCCTCAATGGATCAGGACTGGCAACGTCTCGTTTAATGGTAGCTCTTTTAGAAAATAATCAACAGGAGGACGGCAGTGTAATTATCCCTACCGTCCTACATCAATACCTTGATGGGTTAAAAAGTCTTACCCCTTATTAGAATTGCTTATCTGCAGCTTCTGCTACTCGACAAATAAGTGGAAGAAAGGGGAAAAACTTTTGTGCAGTCACCCAAGGGGACACTCCTGTTTCTTCAGTTTGGTTTTGGACAAGCTCAGTCAAAAGTGGTCTCCAATTTGTCAAAGAGTGTTCCACTGGATCAAATCCACTAATGATCCAAGTGTTGGAAAGAATTTGTTGTGAATAACTATCAATAATTTCAACAAATTGCTCAAATGTCACTGTAGGATGACCCACTTTTGCCAAACTTTCTCTTTCTTCTGGGGGTTGATAATTCATTCCTTGAAGATGGATTCGATTAAAGTGGGTATAGGTATGATTCATTTCCCGCAACGCACTATGAATATCCCAAGTAATGATTGCTGAAATTCCACTTAAAAGAAGTAAGATACTAGGGACAATCGGAAAGATTGAAACAACACGAGAAGCAAAAAAAAGGGCCGCTGTTAAAACAAGTCCTGCACGGAAAAAACTTTTAATGGGATCCATCGCTTGTTTCACGACGTCGCGAACTTTTGCCGCTTCAACTTCACCAGCTACATGACGATCACTAATATGAAATCCTTCTAAGAGATTGACACCTGCAGACCCCGTTTTTTTTAGGGCTTCAGGGGTCGTTGTTATATAAGAAATGCCTTTCAGTCCCCACCCCATTATAAGATTCATGTATTGTGTTGCTGCTGATGGTTTTGGTTGTGCTCTATCCATATTCTTTCTCCTCTGTTGAAATTTTTGGTAGCAAGTTTAAATTTTCTTTAGATAAAAGAAAAGAATTTATGTAGAATCTGGAAATATCAACCTATATAATATTGAGATAGATTCATGAACTTTGATGCACTTAGCGATCTTCTTTCCTTTTTAAAAGGGAGCCCCACTGCTTGGCACGCCACACAAGAAATTGGCAACCGCTTAGCACAACAAGATTATACTCCTCTTGATGAACAAGAGAAATGGGAGTTGAAACCTGGGGGGTGTTACTTTGTTGAACGTGGTGGATCGATTTGCGCGTTCATCCTTCCTAAAGAAATTCCACATAAAGCAACGATCTTAGCATCTCATACCGATAGCCCTGCTTTAAAATTAAAACCTCATCCCGTTTTTATTGAAGATAACCTTCCTTTCCTCCGTGTGGAAACTTATGGCAGCCCCATTTTAAGCACATGGATGAACCGTGACCTTGTGATTGCTGGACGTATTTTAGTTGAAGAGGGAGACGAAGTCGAACAAGACCTCCTCTTTTTAGAAGATGTTCCCGTTATGATTCCCGGGATCGCTATTCATCTTGAAAGAGAAGCGAATGAAAAACCCAAAAAAATTGATAAAGAGCACCACCTCTGCCCACTTCTAGGAATGGGGGGAAAAGATAAAAGTCCTGAGAAGATTTTTGAAGAACTCATTGGACGAAAAACAACGACTGTTTTAGGAAGTGACCTATATTTAGTCCCGTTTGATCCTCCCCAAATTTTAGGATTGCATTCCGATCTTATCGCCTCCTATCGGATCGATAATTTGGGAAGTGCTCATGCTTCACTGCTTGCTCTTCTGGCTGCCGAGAAACATCCCAAAGATACGATTCAAATGGCCATTTTCTGGAATCATGAAGAAGTGGGTTCAGGAAGTGACGAAGGAGCGAGTTCCCCTTTCTTCATCGACATGCTCAAACGAATTACCTTGAGTTATAAAATGGAAGAAGAGGATTTCCTTCGGATGAAACAAGGTTCTCAGGTTATTTCGATCGATATGGCTCATGCGTATCATCCCGGCTATAAGAAAAAATATGACAAAGCGAATGCCCCTAAAATTGGAGAAGGGATTGTCCTTAAGTATAATGCCAATCAACGCTACGCAACCAGTGGCCTCACTGCGGCCAAGATTGTTAAAATCTGCCAAAAGAAAAAAATTCCTTATCAATCATTTGCTTCGGAATCTAATCTCCCCTGTGGTAGTACCGTTGGAGCGATTACCGCTGCGGGCACTGGGATTCAAACGGTTGATATTGGTTTAGCACAATTCTCCATGCATGCTGCAAGAGAAATGATCGCGATCAATGATCATCTCAATCTTTGCAAACTTCTTAAATCAATCCTTGAAGACTGAAACAATTTCAAGCTAGAATGGATGCATGTCTGAAAACTATAAACATTTTGAAGGAAAGAAAGTCGCTGAGCATTTGCGGGCCGCTCGAGAAAAAGGGGCAAAAGCGACTTCAGAAGTTCATGGGACAGAAATGCCCGGTTACCTGTCTGCATTTGCAGATAGCTTTAAAGAAACTTCGATTCTTTTCGTGGGAATGTGGATCCTTCTATCTCAATTTAATATCCCAATCGATAAAACTTTATGGGTTCTAGGTCTTTTTTCCATTGGTTGGCTTTTTTGGAAACTGGGACGGAGTAGCTTATTAGGCTGGGCCCGGTTAGAACGTCTCCATCGATTGATTCAGCAAGAGCAATGGGAAATCGAACACCACCGTGCTCAAGAAAAAGAAGAACTCACGGCAATGTATCAGCAAAAAGGGCTAACGGGAAAACTACTAGAACAAGTGATCGAAGTTCTGATGGCTGATGATAATCGCCTCCTTCGTGTGATGCTGGAAGAAGAACTGGGACTCACTCTTGAAACCTATGAACATCCTTTGAAGCAAGCAGCAGGAGCAGGCCTTGGAGTGATTGTTTCTCTACTAGGAATGCTCTTAGGATTCTTTATTGGAGGCTTTTTAGGGGTTCTCATTGTTCTGATCCTCCTGTTTGGCGCTATAACTCTCATTGCTAGCAAACGGGAAGGAAATGAATTGATGAAGTCCTTGGTTTGGAATTTGGCTGTAGGAGTTCTATCAACTGTCAGCATTTATCTGATTGCAAAATGGATTCATCATGTCTTCCTCTAACTCTCCCTATATTTTTGATGAATTTTTCACTTCGGGTCTCGAAGAAAGTATCAGCCCTTTTCTTGAAAAGAAATCAAGGAAATGGGCACACAACCTCAGCTTAAAAAGTTCTCTGACTGCCGGCTTCTTTCTTCTCTGTGCTTACATCACTTCTTATTTCATGATCGACCTTTCCTATTTCTTTTTACTCTTTGTTTATTTTTTAGCTGGAACACCTGCACTATTGCGTACCTTTGACGACATAAAAAATTTAGAAATCAATATTGATGTTTTAATGACAATGGCTGCCTTTCTTTCTTTTATGATTGGAAGTCAAATGGAGGGAGGGCTTCTCCTTGTTCTGTTTGCCTTTTCAGGAGCCATGGAAGAATCGGTTTCCAAAAAAGCAAAAGGAGCCTTGATTAACCTTCACCACCTTTCTCCAACCGTAGGAATGGTCTTAGAAAAGGATGGAACCCTCTTTCAAAAGTCGGTACGAGAAATCAATGTTGGGACTCATCTACTGGTCCGCGCTGGAGAAGTTGTCCCGCTTGATGGAAAGGTTGTGGCTGGAAGTTCATTCGTCAATCTCGTCCATCTAACCGGCGAAAGTGTCCCTGTCTCAAAAACGGAAGGTGATGAGATCCAAGCCGGAAGCCGGAACTTGGATGGAACCCTTACGGTGGAAGTAACCAAAACGAGTGCAGAATCCACCCTTTCTAAAATCATCAAGTTGATTAATGAGGCGCAAGCCATGAAACCCAAGTTGCAACGCTTTCTCGATAAATTTGGAAAGCGGTATGCAACAACAATTATTTCTCTTTTCTTTCTTTTTGCTCTCGCTCTTCCGTGGATTTTTTCGATCCCCTACTTTGGAACGGAAGGATCGATCTATCGGGCCCTGACTTTCCTCATTGCAGCCTCTCCTTGCGCGCTGATCATCGCAACTCCGACAGCCTACCTCAGCGCCATCAATGCCTGCGCTCGCAAAGGAATTCTCTTAAAAGGGGGTGTCACCTTAGATGCCTTTGCAGATTGTCATGCCATTGCTTTCGATAAAACAGGGACACTGACAACAGGGAAGTTGACCTGCATCGGCGTTGAACCGATTGGAACACCTGACTACTCTGTTGAAGAGGCGCTCAGTGTTGCTTCTGCCTTAGAACGACATGTCACCCATCCGATGGCTGAAGCGATCTGTCAATTTGCCGATCAGAAAAAAATTGCCCCTGCAACCATTGAAGATTTTCAATCTGTTTCAGGCTTTGGCCTTCAAGGAAAAGTCATCCTCCAAGGGAAAACCATAGAAGTAAAAATCGGAAACGAAGCCTTTATCTCTCCTGAAGAGTCGCTAAACAAAAAGGGATCGATGATCTCCTTCCTTCAAATCGGTCACTCTCTTTTCGATTTCCGGTTTGAAGATACGTTAAGAGAAGGGGTGAAAGAAGTTGTCGATACACTAAAAGATAAAGGACTCGAAGTCGCAATGCTTACGGGTGATCATGAAGAGAGTGCGCAAATCGTTTCTAGAGAACTTCAAATCGATAAAACCTATGCCGATCTCCGTCCTGAAAATAAGCTCGATATCATCTCCAAACTTTCGAAAGAAAAGCACTTAGCGATGGTAGGCGATGGGATCAATGATGCTCCCGCCCTGACCCGTGCCAGCGTAGGAATCTCAATGGGTAAAATCGGAAGTGCAACGGCAATCGATGCTTCCGATATCGTTCTGCTCCAAGACGACATTACCTTAATCTCTTGGCTTCATAAGAAAGCCAAAAAGACCATGGGAATCGTGCGACAAAATCTCACCCTTGCCCTTGGCGTTATCTTATTAGCCACAACACCCGCTCTTTTAGGGTTCATTCCCCTTTGGCTTGCCGTTGTCCTCCATGAAGGAGGAACCGTCCTTGTTGGGCTGAACAGCCTCCGCCTCCTCCGCAAATAACCTAAGCCCTCTCTTTGAAAAAATTACCCTAATTTGTATGGTGAGCTTGAAGGGGTAGAAGGGTTTCCCGATGCTTCCTCATTGTCGATTCACTATTAATGGGATGGGATGAAAAGGCCCGATAAGAAGGATAAGCACTCCAAAGAAAAAGCGGTTCAATTCGAGAGCCAGCAGTTCGAGCAGTATTATGTTTGGCTTCAAGAACATATGCCTGATGGATTTTTCGATGAGATTGAGCCTGAGCAATATATGCTCATCGCCCATTATTTAATGGGCTTTTCCCTTCTCGATTATTATTGCCAGATTCAACTCAAAAACGAAGCCTTTGTTCTGATTCTTGACTCTCCAGATGTCGACATGAAAATCCTCAAGAAATTTAACCTCTTTGGAATTAAGAACTACCATACTTTTATTTCTGATAAACCACCTCCTTTTCCTGGAGTGAAAAAGCGACTCATTATCGCAAGGATCTTTTTTACCTCTTATGACGAAACGAAAAACCTAAAAAGCAAAGAGATCTTAAGCAAGGAAAAGGAAGAAGAACTCTTTCAAGGCCTTGTCCAGTTAGAACCTGAGATCTCTAAAAAAGATTTTGAAGTCCTTATCAATCAAATGGAACCTCTTTTCCTCCGTTCTCTTTCGACCGAGCGTTTAATCCTTGCTCTTCATATGTATTTTAGAGCCCGAACACGCGATTACTGCCAGTATGAGGTGCGCTACAATGAGGACTGGAAAAAAAGGAAAGACACACCATCAATGCAAATCGTTCTAGCTTGGCGCAATACACCAAAGCATAAGTTCCTCTATCGCCTTGCGAAAACGATTTTTCGTCATCAACTAAAAATTGCACGGGTCACAGCATCCTATGCTGACCCGTATAGTAAGAACAGTATCTTAATCATGTCCTTAGGACTCCATGGAATCAAGGGGAAAGCTGCATGGGAAGAAGCCGATATACACGATTTTCTACAAGAACTTGTGACTCTAAAGTACTTTCCAGACGAAGACGAAGTCGAAAAAGTCTTCGTGGAGCCGGGACTTCTGAGAGGAAACATCGGGAATCTTTTAAGGAGTGCGGCCAGCTTCGTTCATCAAACACTCGTTCACGCCGACCTCAACCTATACACACTCAGCAATGTGATCGAAGGACTTTGTCGGCATCCGGAGTTGACAGTTCAGATCTGTAAAGCTTTTGAACTCAAATTCCATCCCGAAAAAAATGACATAGAAAGTTATAAGCGAGAACGGGAAAAATTCATGATGCTTGTTGATCACCTCGATACGGGGAATGAACTCAATGACATCAGACGAAAAAACATCCTCAAGCAAGCGATGTATTTTGTCGAATATACTTTGAAAAGCAACTTCTATCGCAACAACAAGTCTGCATTAAGCTTTCGACTGGATCCCACCTATCTCAACTACGTTCCCTATCAACGACATGAACTCTTCCCCGAACTCCCCTACGGAATTTTCTTTATTCAAGGGATGCATTTTATTGGGTTTCATATCCGTTTTAAAGATCTATCGCGAGGAGGGCTTCGAACTGTTTTCCCTCAGCGGTATGAACAAATGATTACGGAAAGAAACCACGTCTTTTTGGAGTGCTATAATCTCGCCTATACCCAACAAAAAAAGAATAAAGATATCCCTGAAGGGGGAGCTAAAGGAGTGATCTTTTTAGAACCTTATGAACAACTCCTGACTGAAGCCCAAATCTATAGAAAAGAGCTCAAGGGGGCAGGCTTAGAAGAAGGAGCCATCGATGAGACGATCAAGAGCTTTAAAAGACACCAAAAAATTGAATACCTCTATCAAACGCAACGTGCTTATATTCATAGCCTCACAACTCTTGTCAATTGCAAAGAAGATGGAACTCTTAAAGCCAAACATATGGTCGATTATCTTGATAAACCAGAATACCTTTATCTGGGACCTGATGAGAATATGCACAACATCATGATCGAGTGGATTGCAGAATATAGCAAACGGGTCGGCTATACTCCTGGGATTGCTTTTATCTCGAGTAAACCCACTTATGGAATTAACCATAAGCAGTATGGAGTCACCTCTTTAGGAGTCAATGCCTACATGGAAGAAGTGCTTCTTTATATGGGAATCGATCCAACAAAAGATCCTTTTACAATTAAGATTTCAGGGGGACCAGATGGAGATGTAGCTGGAAACCAAATCTTAAATCTCTATAAAAAGTATCCCATGACAGCAAAGCTTTTAGCAGTCACCGATGGTTCGGGAACGATTTTTGATCCCAAAGGACTTGATCTTTCTGTTCTTGCCGATCTTTTTAAACAAGGAAAACCGATTGCTTACTACCCTCCTAAAAGACTTAACGAGGGCAGCTTCCTTTTAGACCTGCATACGAAAAAAGAACAAAGTGCCTTTGCTCAAAAAACCCTCTGTTGGAAGAAAGAAAAAGGGAAGCTGATTGAGCGTTGGCTTTCAGGAAGTGATATGAATCACCTCTATCGCCACAATCTTCACCAAGTCGAAACCGACATCTTTATTCCTGCAGGAGGCCGCCCTCGCACATTAAATAGTGAGAATTACCAAGACTTTCTGAGTAAAGGAAAACCAACTTCTCGAGCCATCATTGAAGGAGCAAACCTTTATCTCACTCCAAAAGCCCGCCTAGAACTTGAAAAATTGGGCGTTTTGATTATTAAAGATAGCTCTGCAAATAAAGGTGGGGTCATCTGCTCTTCTTTAGAAATCCTTGCAGGTCTGACAATGACAGAAAAAGAGTTTGTTAAAGAAAAAGAAGCTCTGATGCCACAAATTCTTGCGATTATCGACGAAAAAGCACGCGATGAAGCGCGCCTTCTCTTAAAATCTCGCGATGATCTCGGTGAATTTCTTACAGATCTTTCCGATAGGGTCTCAGAGCAAATCAATACCTACACTTACCAACTACTCGACTACTTAGAATCGATTCCTCTTTCTTCAAATCCGGAAGATCCACTCATCAAATCGCTTTTAAATTTTTGTCCTCCTCTTATTGCAGAGAAATACCGAGATCGAGTGATTGGAAAAATTCCACCCATCCATAAAAAGGCTATTATCGCCTGCTTTTTAGCTTCTCGCATTATTTATAGAAAAGGGCTCAGGTGGTCTCCATCTATCGTAGATGTTCTTCCTCTCATCGCTTCCGACCCCAATATCACCGCTCCCTCTCTCAAAAAACATGACTTTCGCCCTCTTTAATAAAGGAGCAAAGACTACTTAAACGTTTGATTTTTTCATGAATGTCTTTATCCTATTTCTTTCAAATAGGAGAGATTTATGAAAACGGTAATGCTTGCCCTTGTCTTGTTTCCAATCATGATATTTGCTGATTGGACAGTGATTCGACAGGGTGAAAGTGATGACTGCTATTTATCTTGGCTTCAAGATGATCAAGGAAAGACTTATGTGTTAAAACAAATCAAGGATCTTGACCCATCCGAGCAATTTTTACTTGTCGTTGATGCCGCTGCAAATCAGATTGGGTATCGCCTTGGAATCTCTGTGAACCACGTCAAAATGATTCCCGCTAGCATGGATTTTCCGGGTAAAAAAATCAAAGGCTACCCGGCAACACTTCACACCGAAGCCCCGGGTAAACCTACTGAAGAGAACCTTCCTTGGAAAGGGTTTACCATTCACCAGCGGTACCGTAAGCCTGGCTCTTGGATGGAAAAAAAATGGGGGCCTCTTGCTGACAACCAGCGGGGGTTAACGATTGAAGTCATGGAAAATATCTGCCGTCATCCTGAACTCCAAAAAATCGCTGCTTTAGATACTTTCGTTGGGAATGGTGACCGTAGTCTCCCGAATATTTTTTATGATGCTAAAAAGAATCAATTCTGCGGAATAGATATGGCTGCATCCTTTAGTACTGGTTTAGCCATCATTGCTTCTAAGCAATTAATCCAGTGTCATTCCAAAATCAAGCTTCCGATCTTTTTAGAAACGCTTCAACAATTGTACCAACAAATCACCCCTGAGTTTGTGGCTCAGTTAATCGATGCCTATGCAGCGGAAGGAGGTTTCCAGGATCAAGATTATCTGAATACCACAGGTGTGTGGGATCGTGCTGCATTTCACAAACGAATGTTTAGAGAGAACTACAACTCTGTTCCACTGGTCATTGAACAGGTCAAAATTGATCTATAGAGATCTTGATTTTAGAAGGTCAATCATTTTTAAGATTTTGAACTTTTAGACCCATTTGAAAGAGTCTTAGATCGAGAGCTGAATAAAGCGCCTATAAGAGATAAGATAACAGCTAAATAGGCTGCTAAGACTTTACTATAAATGATTAGAAACCCTGTTAACAACGCTGTAATCCCCCAGGCAACCGCAATAATCGCCCCTGTAATTCCCATGACCCATCCTTGTCTTGATTTATCGACTAAGCTTGAAAACAAGGTAATGATAAATGAAAAGGCAAGGGCTGCAGCACTTGCATTGATTGCTACTCCTACCCAAAATAGAATTTGTGAATCCAATATGATTCCAATGAATACTCCAAGTGCCATGGCAAGCAAAGCAATCGTAGCGCCTTGCTTTGTTGTCACATGGTTAGCAAGACTTGGCATAATAAGGGTTCCTCCAACAGCAATAAAAACACCTAAGGATGCCGAAAAAACCCCTAAACTAAAGTTTGAATAATGAAAGATTGCCTGCAGATAAGCAGGAGTCGCTTGAGAATAAAAACTCCATGACAATTGCATACATAAGAAAACAAGAGACATCAGAAAGATAGGTTTCGAAAGGAAGACTTCCTTATAGGAACGAAATGTTTTGATAAAACTCACCTTCTTAAACTGGTGAATAACATAAGTTTCTCGAAAAGCCGCCAAAAGCCAAATAATATTTATTCCCGTTAAAACAGTTGCTAGATAAAAAGGAAGGGCATTTGAGAATAAAGAAGAGATGTGCACATCTGAGAAAAAACCTGCAAAGGCTGGACCAAGGACTTGACCTGCTGCAATCGCAAACATCATCATCCCCATATATTTTGCTTGATTTTTTGAATCTTTACTCACATCAGCAATTGCAGCTTGTGCCATTGGGAGAGAACCAGCTGTAATCCCAGAAATGATTCGACCAATGATTAATAAGGAAAATAAATTCGTGCTAATCCCTATACCACTGACAAGATAACCAAAACCTGTTCCTAATAAACAAATTAATAAAACCCTCTTTCGACCAACATAGTCAGATAAATCCCCAAGAATAGGAGCCCCTATAAACATAAAAACAGGAAAGGTCGCTACAACTAATCCATAAAGTAAATCTCGAACAGCTTGAGAAGTTTCTGGAGATAAAATAGGGGTTGACCCTTGAAGAAGAAGTGGCGTCAAGACTGGGAAGATAAATCCAAAATTCATGCTATCAATAGCAATGACTAATAAAAGGGGAATAATTGCTTTTTTGGGGTCTTTTGCTACAGACATGCTTAGTTTTTCCCTTAAATTTTCTTAAGATAACCTTTGATCTCTTTATTAAAGAAAGTGAAGATAGTTTCAAGCTCATTATCAAATGAAAAAGCCCAGAAGGGCATTAACAAACTCTTTATTTTTAATAACCACCTTATAATCAGTAACTTATTGAAAGATATAAGCACTCAAAACCCTTGAGTGCTAATTTTCTATTGCCATGAGAGGTTCCCTGTGCTATATTAGCAGTAGAATAGCGAGAGTGCGAATTAAAAAGCACTAAGACTGAGTGAATTTTATAAGGGAGATTTGGCGTTAGTTTTCGAATTGAATAGCCTAAATGCTATTCATGAGAAAAATCGCGTCAAAGATTCCCATAAAAACACTCAGAATTTGTGCTTTTAAACTCAAACTTTCGCGGAAAAGGAGATTGCTATCTAATGGCACCAAAAAGAAAGCAAAGAGCTGAGAGAGAACGAGCTGTTCTTATTGGTCTTGTGGAACTTTTCCTCCTCACAGGAAAACCTGTCGGATCAAATACTCTAAAGGAAAATGGATTCGACGATATCAGTTCTGCGACCATTCGGAACTACTTTGCGAATCTAGAGAAAGAAGGATTTTTAAAGCAGGAACACTCTTCAGCTGGAAGAGTGCCAACACCTGCGGCCTTTAAGCTTTATGCCTCTCATCATATGCACTCCGATCACACCGATCCTAAAGAGTTTGACCTTCTGAAAAAGGAACTCGATAAAGATACGCGAGAAATCGCAGGGTATTTGCAATCTGCTTCAGAACTTTTAAGCACCTTAACTCAAGGGGCTGTTTTTCTTTCTTCTCCCCGTTTTGATCAGGACTTAATCGTGGATATCAAAGTTGTCGGGATCGATGCTAAACGATGCTTAGCGGTAGTGGTTACCGATTTTGGACTTGTCCATACCGAAATCCTTTATACACCCAAAAAGCTAAGCAGTTTTTCAATCAAAAGACTCGAGGCCTACTTTAACTTCCGCCTGACGGGACTTGACCGCCCAAAACTGAATAAGGAAGAAGAAGAGCTTGGAGCAACTTTTTACAACGAACTCATGATGCGCCATATTGTGGGGTACTCAAATTTCAGCGCAGAGGATATTTATAAGACCGGCTTTTCTAAATTGATCCGCTTTCCAGAGTTTCGAGATGCAGCTGTTCTTGCCACAGGCCTTTCAATTTTTGAAAATACCGCTTTCATGCGCACTCTTTTAGGAGAGTGTACAAGAGAAGCTACATTAAAAGTCTGGATTGGCGATGACTTGAATCACCCTTCCGCTAGAACTGCCCAAAGTAGTATTATTGCTGTTCCCTACTTCATCCATGGAAAAGCTGTTGGAGCCATTGCTCTTTTAGGACCGATTCGCATGCCCTATCCTAAAATTTTTGGGATCCTCAAGAGTTTTTCCTTAATTTTAAGTGAAGTGCTGACACGTAATCTCTATAAGTATAAAATCACTTACCGACAACCCGCTGCTGAACAAGTGGAATTAAAAACTGAACCACCAAAACTCATTGAATAGTGTGGGTCAAGATAACTAGGAGCAAATGAGCTGTGGACGAAGAGCCAAAAGAAACCGAAGAAGAAATAAAAGAAGAGCCAGTCATTGAAGAAATCAATGAGACTGAAGTGCTCAAACAACAAGTTAAAGAAGAACAAGAAAAATATTTGCGCTCTCTTGCAGATATGGAAAACACCAGAAAGAGAATGCAAAAAGAAAAACATGACACCACCCGTTTTGCTGTAGAAAATGTCATTACAGAATTTCTGGCTCCTCTTGACAATTTTGAGAATGCTCTAAGTTTTGTCCATCAAGCCTCCGAAGAAACCCAAAATTGGGCAAAAGGGTTTGAGATGATTCTCACCCAATTTAAAGATATACTCAGTAGTCATAAAGTTACCCCTTTCTCTTCAGAAGGACAGACCTTTGATCCTCACCTTCATGAGGTATTAGAGCTCGAAGAAACAGAAAAGCACGAGGATGGAACAATCATCCAAGAGTTTTTAAAGGGGTACAAATGTGGCGAAAGAATCCTCCGTCCTGCCCGCGTAAAAGTTGCAAAAGCGCCAAGTAAAGACGAAGAAAAAGAATCAGAAGAACAAAATACTCAGGGAGAATAGAAACTATGGCTAAGAAAAGTAAAGTCATTGGAATTGACCTCGGAACCACGAATTCTTGTGTCGCTGTGATGGAAGGCGGTTCCGCAAAGGTGATTGCAAATGCGGAAGGAACACGAACCACTCCATCGATTGTCTCTTATAAAGATGGTGAAAGACTCGTAGGGATTCCTGCGAAACGGCAAGCGGTAACTAATCCCGAAAAAACACTTTATTCAACAAAGCGTTTTATTGGACGAAAGTTTTCTGAAGTCGAATCAGAAATTAAAACTGTTCCTTATAAAGTCGTTGCGAATAGCAATGGCGATGCTGTGTTTGAAGTCGATGGAAAAACACTCACTCCAGAAGAAGTCGGTGCGCAAGTCCTCAAAAAAATGAAGGAAACTGCCGAAGAATACCTCGGAGAAGCAGTCACAGAAGCGGTCATTACCGTTCCAGCTTACTTCAATGATTCGCAAAGACAATCTACAAAAGATGCTGGTAAGATTGCTGGTCTTGACGTCAAGCGTATCATCCCAGAGCCTACTGCTGCAGCTCTTGCTTACGGTCTTGATAAAGAGGGTGCTGATAAAAAGATCGCCGTCTTTGACCTTGGGGGTGGAACCTTCGATATTTCCATTCTTGAAATTGGAGATGGAGTCTTTGAGGTTCTCGCAACGAATGGAGATACTCACCTGGGTGGTGACGATTTTGATAACGTGATTATCGATTGGATGCTTGAAGAATTTAAGAAAGATAATAGCATCGACTTATCGAAAGATAAGATGGCTCTCCAAAGGATTAAAGACGCTGCTGAAAAAGCGAAAATTGAGCTTTCTGGAACACAACAAACAGAAATTAACCAACCGTTCATCACAATGGATGCAAGCGGTCCTAAACACTTAGCACTCACCCTTACACGTGCGAAGTTTGAAAGCTTAGCCTCTAATCTAGTTGAGCGTTGCATCCAACCTTGTCTTGATGCTCTAAAAGATTCTGGTCTTAGCAAAGATCAAATTCAAGATGTCCTCCTTGTTGGTGGGATGAGTCGTATGCCAGCTGTTCAAGAAAAGGTGAAAGAGATCTTCGGAAGAGATCCTCATAAAGGTGTTAACCCTGATGAAGTCGTTGCAACTGGTGCTGCGATTCAAGGGGGGGTTCTTGCAGGAGATGTTAAAGATGTTCTCCTTCTTGACGTCATTCCTTTAACGCTGGGTATTGAAACGCTCGGTGGCGTTTTGACTCCTCTTGTCGAAAGAAATACGACAATCCCAACACAAAAGAAACAAACCTTCTCAACAGCCATGGACAACCAACCAGCTGTGACGATCGTTGTTCTTCAAGGGGAGCGTAAAATGGCAAAGGATAATAAGGAAATCGGTCGATTTGATTTGACTGAGATTCCTCCTGCACCTAGAGGAAGTCCACAAATTGAAGTGGCTTTCGATATCGATGCCGATGGGATCCTCCACGTTTCTGCTAAAGATCTTGGGTCTGGAAAAGAACAAAAAATCCGGATTGAAGCCAAATCGGGTCTCGATGAATCTGAGATCAACCGCATGGTCAAAGATGCAGAAGAGCATGCTGAAGAAGATAAGCAGAAAAAAGAAGAGGTAGAAAATCGGAACAAAGCCGATAGCCTCGTCTTCCAAGCAGAAAAAGCTCTAAAAGATTATAAGGATAAAATTCCTGATCATTTGGCTAAAGAGATTCAAACACGGATTGATAGCGTGAAAAAAGCTCTTGAGGGAACAGACATCGCTGCAATCAATGCCGCTGCTGAAGAACTTAACACCTATATTCAAAAGATTGGTGAAGAGATCCAAAAGCAAGGAGGCGCTCCCGGAGGACAACCAGGTGCTGGTGGTCCAGATATGGGAGGAGCTCCTGGACAGGAACCTCCGAAAGAGGAAAAGAAGCCCGATATTGAAGAGGCTGAAGTAGAAATCCTCGATGAAGAGGACAAGTAACCATAAGGGCGCTTACTCAGCGCCCTTTTTTATTTTTTCTATGAGACTAATCGCTTCTTCAGATTGAAGTCTATCCATTAAGTCCCCCCGTTCAGGAATGAGTCGCTTTTCATGAAGGCCTAGCTTTTCTTTGACTTGAAGCACTTTCAAGACATGTGCATTTAAAAGCTCCTCAGAAATCTCTCCTTTTTCAATCGCCTTGGCTATCCCTTGATAAGCTTTAGGAATCATCTCTGTTAAAAGCATCTCAACATCTTCATACCGATGCGCTCCGTAAAGGAGAAGATCATGACCCGCAAGAAGGGCTTTGACAGCTATCTCTTCTACAGAATAATTTTCTGTAAGCGCTTTCATATTCAGGGCATCGGTAATCACAAGTCCTTTAAAGCCCCACTCCTTTTGCAAAAGATCGGTCACAATGGGTTTTGATAAAGACGCAGGATACGTTTCATCAAGAGCAGGCATCATAAGGTGTCCTGTCATCACCGCATCTGCACTTAAGTTTTTCTTAAAAGGGACAAACTCTACCTCTTCTAAATGAATGCGGCTATGAGGAATCTCGGGCAGTCCTTTGTGGGAGTCCACATCGGTATCGCCATGACCAGGAAAATGTTTGATACAAGAAAGAACCTTCCCCTGCTTCATCCCCTGAATCATCAAATATCCACACCGAGAGACATGCAACGGGTCGAATCCAAAAGAGCGACTTCCAATCACAATATTATCGGGATTATTATTCACATCCACAACAGGAGCAAAATTGAGATGGATGCCCACCATTCGGCACTGCTCCCCAATTTCTTTTCCTGCTAAAAATAGGAGAAAAGGATTTTTTACCTTGCCCAATACATCATTTCGCGGAAAGGAAAGGGTTTCCTCCATGCGCATTCCTAACCCCCATTCGGCATCGCCCGTACAAAGGAGAGGGTGTTTTGATCGCTTTTGAAGCGCATTTAAAAACGGAATCTGCTGCTCGGGATGTCCTTGTTTTAAGATGACTGATCCCACATGGTACGTATCGATCACCTGTTCAATCATTTTTTGATCATACCGCGGACAGGCTGGAACAACAAAGAGCTGTCCAATTTTTTCATTAACAGTGAGTGATTCCAGTGTTTTTTCTGCCCATTCTCCATAGAGAGTAGAAGCCAACAGACATAATAAAATAAAAAATTTATACATTTTTCTCCTCATGAAAAAAAATGATATGATATACTCATCGGCAAATTGATGGGAATAAAGAAATGGAAGCAACAAAATCACCAACTTCACACACTTTTACTCCAATAGCAACCCCCCAAGGGTGGCTGTCTTGGTATACGTTAAGCGACTTTTTTGCATCGGTTTTTGCTAACATTAGCCAAGCCTTTTGGGGAGATAACCGTCTGATTCATTCTCGTGATATCGCTCCCCTCCCCAAAACGATCACTCCTGAGACCCTTACTAGCTATATTCAAACAGAGTTTACTCCCAAAATTCCATTAGCTCAAAGAGCTATTCAAGAAAAGAATCCCCAAGAAGCTGGAAGAATGATTGCCCTTCTTCAAAAAATGAAGGCTGCAATTAAAGCAGCTAGAGATGAAGATGTGGAAGAAGCACATGATTATGCTCCTATAAATCCAGAACTCGCAAAAGTCGAAGGTTTAGTCAAACAGCTGGATGGTATCTTGCCAGCTTATCCTAAAGTTCCTCAAGTAGAACCTGACACTAGAATTCATCCTTCCTATGGACTGACAAACGGGGGAAATACCTGCTTTATTAACACCATTCTTCAAATCGTTTTTGTTGTTCCAGAGCTGGTTAAACATATTGTGTTTGGAGAAGGACAACACTTGATCGTTCGTGAACTTTATCAACAATACGTAACAAAGCAACAAGCTGGAGAGTTCCGCTCTTTCCCTAATCTTTCAACTCCCCTTCGAGGAATTGTTCAACAATTTGAAGGCATTGGACAACATGACGCTTTTGAATTTCTCCTCAGGGTACTTGTACAACCACTAAAAAGCCCAGAAACAAACCCCCTATTTTTTGAATTTGAAGAGCGAACCTACTACCACGACTATGAAACCCACCGCGAACAAATCACTGACCACTTTGAAGAAGATGGTGGAAGAATCGCACCCGCTGGAAGGGGAAATCATTCAAGCCTGCAACTGGTCTTGCCAACAGATGCTCCCTATTCCACAATGGAAGAACTGATTCGCGGAAGCTTTCACGAAGAGATTCCTAAGCAAATATATGGCGGTCCTGAAGTTGAATTTGAGCGGGGTGCTGAGCAAGGTCGTATTCGCCTTCAGCTTGCACAAAAACATCAAAAAATTCGCATTCCTCCTTTTTTCTTTGTCGACTTCAAGAGATTCTCTGTGACTTCTCTAGGGTTTCGTGAAGGTGGAACTTTTCGAGGAACTAAAAATACGACACCTATTACCTTCACGAAAACATTTTTTATCCCCCCTGAATTTGATATGGATGGAAAAGGAGCAAAATGTGAATGGGTTGCCTTAGTCAACGGAGGAGGCTTTGGAGGGGGACACTATGTTGCCGATGTTAGCACATCCAATGGCAAATACTATGAGTATAGCGATAGCTCAAAGCGTGACCTTAGTGAACAAGACTTTATTCGTGCTGGAGAAGGCTGTTACGGAGGATTTGTTCGCGTTGTTGAATGCGAAGATGTTGCACGAGAAATGGCTGAGCATCGAGAAAAAACTGCCCTTGATCAAGAAATAGGAAGGGCAGGATTTGGAAAATGGGGAAATGCAAAAGAATTAGAACAGATTGCTTTATTTAACAAATATCTTAATGAAGCTGTGCCCTCTCTTGAAAAACTCCAAAGAGTTTACGATAAACTTCCTTCATCTTTCCATGAGTTTGTTAAACACTTCTTCCCTGAGAGTCCAAGAGATCATCTCGTTGAGCTCAAAGCAATCACAAAACCTCTATTATGTACTCTTGAAAGAGCACAAAAGGCTGCTGAAGACCTTGATGCTGTCGAAGTTGAGGTTGCAACCCACATCGTTGCCCAATACGAACACATCAGAAGACAAAACCTCGAACTTGCACGTGACCACCGTACTCAAACCGAAAGAGATCTCGCATCTCTTGCGCGAGAAAAAGCTCACTTAGAGCATCTTCTTGGTTTACATGAATCACCCGCAGATCAAGCGATTGCTGCTGCTATCATTGATCCCGGTCTAGAAAAACTCATTAACGTAAAGGGGATTGAAACCCTCCTTAAAGAAAATGCCCTAGAAACAGAAGTGGTTAATTTCAAGCAAGTGAATGCAGACATTCGTGCTGGACGATCCCTGTAAATCCTTACAAACTTTCCCTTTTTTTCATTAGTATGAGTATAATGAGTGGAAAACTCAGGATCGGATGCACGCACAAATCATTCCCGTCATTTTAGCTGGGGGATCAGGAACTAGACTTTGGCCTCTATCGAAAAAAAGTTCTCCCAAACAGTTTCTAAAGCTCATTGGAAGTCGCTCCCTTTTTCAAGAAGCGCTGCTCCGTGTTAAAGAAATCCCCTCTGCAAATGAAATTCTCGTTGTCATCAATGAAGCACACGCATCGATTTGCCACGAGCAACTAAAAGAAATCGATGTTGATCATGTGACACTGATTCTTGAACCTTGTAGTCGAAATACCGCCCCAGCCATTGCCCTTGCTGCGCACACCGTCCAAAAGAAATTTGGGGAGCAGGCAACGATGGTTGTCCTTCCCGCAGATCACCTCATTGGAGGAGGATCTGAATTTGCAAAAATGATGGACTCTGCTAGCGCATTAAAAAACGAAAATCATCTCATCACTTTTGGTATTGTTCCGACCTCACCCAAGACCGGTTACGGCTATATTCAAGCAGGAAAGCCTCTTGACGATTTAAGTTATCGAGTAGAAAAGTTCATTGAAAAACCGAATGAAGAACTTGCAAAAGCTTTTCTTCATGCAAAAAACTACTACTGGAATAGTGGAATTTTTCTCTTTCGAGCAATGGCTTTTTTAGAAGAACTCAAAAAAAACGCTCCGTTAATTTTCAATGCTTCTCATCAGGCTTTTCAACACAGCCAAGCAAAGGGTAACCTTTTACATATCGATGAGAACCATTTCGCAAAATGTCCTAGCGATTCGATCGACTATGCCGTGATGGAAAAAACCACGAACGTTGCAGTGATCCCCTTTCACCTCCCTTGGAATGATCTAGGATGCTGGGCTTCTGTTGCCGATGCAGGAGAGTCTGACGATCAAAACAATGTGATCCGCGGCAACGTTATCCTAAAAGATTCTGAAGGATGCTTACTCACCTCAGAAAGTGGGCAACTCGTTGCCACCATCGGAGTCAAAGATCTCATTGTTGTCGCCACTCCCGATGCCGTTCTCGTCGCCGATAAAGCACACACACAAGAAGTCAAAGAGATCGTCAAGAGTCTTCAAAAGACTGACTAAATGGTATTACATAAGCGCGCAAGCTGATTAACCATATAGAGAGGAACAGAAAGAACATGACCTTCTTTTGCTAATGGAGCCGTAGAAATCTTGATACCTATAGGGGATTTTTTTTCTTTCATAAATGTTTGAAGGGAAAGAAGACGGCCTGTTTTTCCCGCTTTTACTTCGATAGGTATGATCTTAGAATGGTGAGCAAATAAAAAATCGACTTCAGCTGTACTTCCCTTTTTTTCTCTTTTCCAAAAAAACAATTGAGGAAGTTCATAAAAATCTCCGGCAGCAAGAAGTTCTTGACCAACAAATTGCTCTGCAAGTTTTCCAGAATGGATTTGAGTGATATCTTTTTCCCAGAGCTCTCTAATATCGATCTTATGTGCACTATTAAGCAGCCCAATATCTAAGAAAAGAATCTTAAAACGATTTTCTTTTATTTGCGCATACAGTGGAACACCATTACCACTTGTCGCATAAATTTGATGAATCAGCCCAGCATTAGAGAGTTGTTCCAAAGCTCTTTTTATCTCCCTAGACTTGACTTCATGAGAAACATTTACATACTTAAAGTGAGTCGCAATAAGCCCCGGAGCTTTATCAAAAAGCATCTGAAGGTAGCGGTACTCCGTTTTAGATGCATACTTTCCAAAATCGCTTTGATAGGTTTGCAGTAAAGAAAGTTGTTTCTGACGACATTGAGTTAATGACTGAGACTCAAGATAACTTTGAACAACCGCAGGCATTCCACCCATCACCAAATAGAGTCGCAACTTATCTAAAAGTTTCAGATGAACTTCAGGAGGAATTCCCTCTTCTACTGTTACCTTTTCTAAAAATTCTTTCTGCTTAGAATCTCCAAGGTTCAGAAGAAACTCAGAAAAAGACAGCGGGCCCAAGTATAAAAACTGTACACGTCCTACTGGAAAAGAGAAATTCGCATCATTTAATACAAATTCAAGCAGAGAACCCGCTGCTATAACATGAAGTTCTGGCATTTTCTCCTTAAAATAACGAAGAGCTGTAATTGCACGGGGACATTGTTGGATTTCATCAAGAAATAATAACGTTTTACCCTTAATGATTGACTGACCTGTTTGTAACTCAATCCGATCGAGGATTTTTTGAGGATCTAAAGAATCAAAACAATGGGAAAATATTGGCTCAAATTCAAAATCAATCACAATGATCTGATCAAAGCACTCTTTCCCAAATTTTTGAACAGTATAGCTCTTGCCAACCTGTCTAGCCCCTCGTATAATAAGGGGAAGACGTCCTTTCTGCCCCTTCCATGCTTTAAGTTCTTGCTCTAGCTCTCGTTGCATTTATAACCCCTATTTCCTTCATAGTATCAATTACTTGTAATTTAAACAAGTTATTTTACCCATATTTTGGCTAAAATACGGGGTTATTTTTTACATTTTTTGGTTAAAATATAGGGTTATTATATTAAAAAACGGCTAGAATCATACTATATTTCAGCTATTTTCAAATAAATTTATCAATATTGGAGCCTAAGGGTTTGAACCCTCTCAAAACCTATCGGTGATAGATAGTAGGTCGAACGGGTTTCGTCCGCAAAAATAAAGCCCCATTCCACATCCTGTTTTCGATACTTGATCGCACACTCAATGGAAGTGCCTAAAGCATCGGCAATTTCTTGATCGGTTAAGGTTACTTTTGGGTCTTTCTTGAAGAGTTCTTGTAAATGAAATGGTTGTTCCTGCATGGATTTTACCTCTTTAAAAAAGGTACATCCTTCAAGGGAACGCAGTACTAGATTTTTTTGCTTTGATGGACTAAAATAGTCCTCGAAGCTAGGGTATTGCTGCTAAAAGGATGTACCTTGGTTTCACGCCCTGGGAGGTTGCAGCCTCTCAGGGCACTTTTTTGTTAAAGTACCTTTTTAGGATATAAAAAACCTTCTATTTTCTCCAAGAAAAATCCCTTCCAGAACACACCCTAAGTAGGTTTTGACCTATTGACCAAAACTTAAATTTTTGTTTAAAAAATGTAGTTTTCGGTTTATTCTTCACAGCTTTGAGTGTTTATAAAATCAATCATAATAACATTAGAGGTTAAGTCTCATGAAATATCTAAAGTGTTTGTTTTTCTTACTGTTTCTAACTGCAGCTTACTCTTCCGATTCCCCCATCACTTTCTCTGAGTCCAAGCGGCTCCTCTTATTAGATGGTGATGATGGAACGGTTGCTTGCAGAATCTATGGCCGTTTACTTTCAGGAACCATCCCCCGGTTTTCTGATAATGGAACCTTGGAGTCTGCAACACGCTCTTTACTCAGGATGAAAAATTTAACAGCCGTTCGAGGTATTCCTGGCGCTAGCATGGTTGGCCCGATTGATTACTTCGGCAATTTAGAAGATCCTCATCAATATTTATACACAATCGAAAATGACTTCCCCCCTCAGTTTTATCGACACCCTATTTCAGACAATCACTACAATGAACCCAGTCATCTTAAGCCTCTTGATTCTCGCTTTATCACTGTTATCAAAGCTAACTGGGTGAGTGGTAAAGAAAGTGAAATGATTCATGAAAAACAAGAGCATTATGGTGTCACTAAAAAACACCTACGCCAATCTCTATTTCTCGACCCAGGCCTATTGGAAGTGGATCAAGAGTTAATAGAACTCCAATGGTTTGATCCGCGCGCTGTGGATTTCTCTTCTTTTAAAGCGCGTCTTGTTGATAACCAAATCCCCTTTCAAATTACTCAGAAGCCTCTTCCTTCAAAGGATGAATACCGATTGATCACTTATTTATATGAACCCCTGTATGCTGATTGGCAAACAAAAAACGGGAGTGGCCACTTTTTAGAAAAGCACCGGTTTTCTCAAACGATTACCCCCATTACTTCAGATTCTGTTGGCTATGTCGTTTTAGCCCGCACTAATGAAGTCCCAGATGAGCTCGAACTGATTGGAATTCAAATTCCTTATGGATATACACTCATTATTGAAGATGGATGTATTCATGGTGATACCTCCTTAAGTGGATTTTTCATGATGGGAATGACTTCAGATCACACAACAATGAGAACAGCTGATACGGTCTTTCTTAAATATCCCGAAAGCAGAGGAAATGTAAAAGTCTCGATGATTGGTCAAGAAGAGGCTCCGATCGCTGATCGTTCCTTTACTGCGCCACCACCGTATGTGATTTACAAGAATGCAACCGAGGCTGACAGAAATCATTTCGATAATTTAACGGAAGGTCAAAATTTTATATTCAACCCTTTTAGCCGCGAATATTGGCACTAAATTACAATCAATTATCATGGAGATCTCTATGAACTAATAGAACTATCTTGCACTAAGAAATCAATGGAACATAAGAACCAAAGGGCTTTTGTTCATAAGATTGTTGATATTTCTCTTGGAAAAACACAAGATTTTCATAAGCAAAAGTTGCCCAATCTTCATTTGCTTGATACCCTTGCATTAGAACTTTCATTGCTTTGCTTAAACAAGAAGAATCTAAACCATCTATAGCTAGAAGATGCCCTTTAAGTATCTCCTTGAGGGCTTCTGCTCCTTTCGTATGAGCTGTATTGGTCCAGTTAAAGGAGTTCTTCCATGTCCCTGAATAACAAGAAGGACTCGCATCAAAGCCAGGAGAACGCTTAGCTATTTCATAAGAGTGCCCCGCAACTTGCTGGAAAAGATAGTGAAGCTCAAAATCAGGGTAAACACTTTTGAATTCGTTTAGGTCTGGATCAAATGCGCTTTGCTGAGCTAGATAATCAAGATCAAGGCGTGTTTCAAGAGTTGATTGAAACTCTATCTTTTCAAAGGCGCGGACATAAGCATTGACTTCAAGAGTATCTAAATCCCTAAATTCGTTGGTATGAGTAGCGTTATGAAGCTCGAAAAGGAGATGCTGAACTTGATAGTCTTCTTGATCAAAAAAGTCATGTTTTCCATACCCTTCTTCATACGAGATAGCGATTGTCTGACTCGCCCAATCCCACCAAGCTGGATGGACGTTTTGTGAAACAATAATTCCCTCATTCTTTAATGTGACTAATGAGATGGAACCACCTTGATCAGAGATATTTATCATTGATATATTTCGCTCTTGGAGAGCTTGAAGCGGAATGGATCCTTCCATAACAGGAGTGTTGATAGCTACAGCTACATTAAATTTTTGACCAACTGCTGTGACCACTTTTTCTAAAAGACCCGGGAAATGTTTAGAAATTTTTTGAAGGGATTGAAAAAGATCTGATGGGTAAATTTCTACATAAGATGTTAAAGGCCTATGACTAAGGATAAATTCTAATGACACTTTTTTTTCTCTTAATGGTTTAGCATTAATTTAATTAGCAATAATCATACTTTATTTGCCTTAAATTAAGCAACCAGATTAAGCATCAATTAATTTTGATATTTAAAAATCACAAATGCCTTATAATCAGGATATAATAAGGGAATGATCTGTCCAAATGCAGCACAAAATTTATCGTGGGAATCGTATTCGATAACCCCAATATTTGAATCGATTAGACGGAAAACAGAACGTTTGGGTTCTAGCTGAATCACAATGTCATGACCTAAGCCGCTTTCTCCAAAACTTGAGAGAGCAATATGCAATACCCCTGGAGTTCGTAGCTGTTTAACAATCTCTACCATATCCTCAGTTGAAGCTTTTTCTTTGCCTTTAATGGGTAAGGAACTTTCGAATACCTTAGCAAAGTTAGACAGTCCATTTTCTTTGTAAAAATCTATTTGTTTTTGTTTATCATATTTTCCTACAACTTTTTTTAATTGAGCTTCTGAGCAAACGTGTAAAGCACCCTTAACTGTAAGATCAAAGTGGTCAATAAATGAATCCATTACTTGTTTACTAGCATCATCTGAACCGGCTTTATACTCATCTTGGACACTTTTATACAGCTTGGGAGATAAGGTAAAATCAACCTTTTCACTGGGAGTATCTCTATTATGGTGCAGCTGATCACACACACTTAATGCAATCATGCTGCAAGCAGCCAAGCCTTTTAAGCTTGGATCATTCCCTTGATTGTATACTTGTTTCACATGAGTATAATTGTTTAAAAACCAAGTATTCAGTAGGACTTGCCTTTCTAAAGAACTGAATTTGCTTTTAACGTAGTCTGTACATTGACTTTGAAAATCTTTTGAACTGAGCATCCCAAAATCAAAGTCATCAATGAAACTAGTCATTAGAGTCGATAAAAATCCACTATCTTCAGAAAGATCAAGATAGGTCAGCGTTTTTTGTATCTCAGCATACTTTTCCTTGGCAACAGGATCCAGCGTTTTCGATGCTGTATCTAAAACAGAGTCAATTTGGCTTTTTGATGCTGACTCGAAGCGATCCACAATTTCAACAAAAAATTTGTAATTAGCTAGGAATTGCTTCCCTTTGGTTCGTTCAATTTTTTGATCAAATGTCTTATGAATTTCATCTAATATCTTCGTGCAGTTTTTCGAAAGGCTACTAGCTGCATTAGGCCTATTTAGAGCAGCTTTAAGGAGTGAAAGCACATGAGGTTGCATGCTTTTAGTATCTTGTGGAGTAAGCTTAAGGTCTACGAAATGCCGTTCTAATAGTTTATAACAACGACCTGCTCGACCTAAAGGATACAGAACTTTATCTGTTCGAATTGCAACTAATATGCGTTTCAGATCTAAAGCAGTTTTAGAGTCAATAAGGCCTCTTTCTTTCAAGAGCTGTAATTCACCTAAGAGGCTTTCTACTTCTTGTGCGAAATGAGGGGAACCGATTTCTATAGCTTGAATCTTTTTAAAAAAAGAGGCTAGGTCTTGTTTTTGAGGAGGAGGGGCACTAGAAATTTTTGGGCTCATAGCAACGGTAGCAACTTTTGGGCTCACAGTTGTTTCTACTCTTGCTGCAATAGACCTTTGTGCACGTCTGTTTACCGCAACTTAAAATCGAGACTAACCGCGACGTAATTTCGAGAGTTCTTGGGGCTCAAATCTCCTGTAGTTTAGCACTCCCAAACGCACTT
>FUHP01000006.1_pt1 | contig 147843 bp, 124 predicted proteins | sample 1003401 | NCBI WGS metagenome assembly FUHP01 (sample SAMEA4075887, study PRJEB14783) | cnidarian metagenome | reverse complement strand
ACGAACAATTTTGTTAATAACCGAGGCTTTTTTATTGGACTGAGCGAACTCTCGATTTTAGACCGCGCTATGTCTCGATTTTAGTATGCGGAATACAGTATCAAACCTACTATGAAAAACCCTTTAATCGATAAATTCAAAGAAAAAAGACGCCGTTATTTTACAAATGTAAGGCGCCATGCTGTTCGTCGTTCTCCAACATTAACATTTTCTAAAACATCATAACCTTTTCTATTTAAAACAATTCTGTTTTGCTCAGTTTTATAACTTTTTAATTTATAAGTAATTGTGTTTTGGTATTATTTTTAATAAAAAACATGATTTCTTTTGTATTTTTTTTAATGATTTTATGTTTTTTTGAAAATTTTTTAGTTTTTTTTTATTTAATCAAATCACTCTCAGAATATCTTCTGAACAATTATTTAATAAATTGTTTCATTTTGTTTTAAGTTAATTATTAAAAACTTTTTTATTTTTTATTATAAAAATTGTATATTAAAGATTGTAGGACATATTAAGGTTTTGAAGCATATTTATAACTTCGAGCTTCTGAACCATGAGTTTTAAAGGAATTCCAACTAAGGAGCACAAAACATGCCTGCTAAAAAACGAAGAAGAAAAAAAGCAGCTTCTTCTGCAAAGAAAACCACTCGCCGAAGAAAAACTGCTAGAAAAACGACTAAGCGTAAAGCAGCTAAGAGAACAACTCGACGCAAAAAAACAGCTAAAAAAGCTGCTAAAAAGACGACTCGACGCAAAAAGCGTAAAACAACTGCTAAAAAGACTGCGAAGAAGACCACTCGTCGCAGAAAGCGTAAAACAACTGCTAAAAAAGCTACTAAAAAGCCAGTTCGCAGAAGAAAGCGCAGAAGAAAAGCTGCTAAGTAGTTAATAACTACGTTAGTATCCTTCATAAGCTGGGTAGGGTAATCCTCCCCAGCTTTTTTATGATCAGTATTTTCCTTCCATAATAAGTTCACTCAAAGGCTTACGGGTTGAGGGAGTTTCTTTTATTTGCAGCTCAGGCGCAAGAACCTCTTTGTTACCTGGTTTTCCAATAGCCACCATGGCCTCGACTTGAAAATCATCAGGAATATTGCAGACTGTTTTAGCTTTTTCATAGTCAAACCCTTGCATTCCATGGACCACTAAGCCTCGAGCAGACCCTTCTAATGCAAGGTTTTCCCAAGCAGCACCAGTATCAAAACTATGTGTATCAGAGGGTTTTCTATTATGTTCAAAAACTTTATGGGAAATGATCAAGACTAGTGCTGCAGCATCTTTTGCCCAGGATTGATTAAATTCGACCAGAAGCTCAAATAAAGGCTTCCAGTGCTCTGTTTCTCTTTTAGCAAAAATAAATCGCCAGGGTTGGGCGTTATACGATGAGGGCGCCCATCTAGCCGCCTCAAAAAGAGGCATCAGTTCCTCATCTTCTATGGTTTCTCCAGACATGGCTCGTGGAGACCATCGATTTAAGATTAGGGGCTGTATTGAATGGTCAGGTTGTCTCATAGTGGATTCTCCTTGTCAGAATATGAACAAAACTTGCAATGATCATCCCAATCGATGCTGTAGCAATCACATCACTTAAATAGTGGTCTAATAGGAACGGGCGACTGAGTGATAGCAGGGAAGCTGAGGTATAAAAAAGGATACGAAATCTTGGGAAAAGATAGGAAAGAGAGGTCGCAAGTGTAAAGGCTGTTAGCGTATGTCCTGAAGGAAAAGAGTGGTAGTGGTGATTCCATTCCAGCCCATGAAATCCATAAATCCCTTTTTTTAGAAAAATATCGGGTCGAGCTCTTCCGATTAAGATCTTAAAAACTCTGGCAAAAGCAACAGAGAGGCATTGGCTCACTGTAATCTCAAAAAGGGGGAGAGTCCAGCGACTTTGCTTGATACGTGCAATGATAAAAGTGCCTGCCCATAACAGGAGGTGAAGTGGGGGATAGATCAAGAAGGAAAAAGCTTTCCATAGAGGTAATGGGTCCTTTCCCATCAGGGAGACGAATTCACGATCCAGAAAAAGGTATGACAGACCGGATAGAAGAATTAAAAAAAAGGCTTTTCGAAAAGGGGGGCCGCTATTAATGTTATCCATAGAACATTGAAATTTATACACATCATGTTTTAGAAATTGAGGTTTCTCTCGACTCTGGCAAAACACAACTTCTAAAACATGATGTGTATAACAAGAGAGACCATTCAACGCAAGGAATTGGAAATGAAAGTAGGGATTGTTGGCTTAGGAGTGATGGGAAAAGCCATGGCTCGTATTATTCAGGAAAATCATGAGATAGCTCTTTTTAGTCGGAGTCAAGAAAAGCTAGCACCTTTTGCAAAAGAGGTAGGAGGAAAACACTGCAAATCTTTAGAAGAGCTTGCTGATTTTTCTGAAGCAATCATCATTGCTGTTAAGCCTAAGCATTTAGATGTTGTTGCTGAAGATCTAGACCCACTCATCGATAAAGACACTTTATTACTTAGTATTTTAGGGGGAGTCACTTTAGAAGTTCTTCGTGATAAATTTTCTAATGGCATTCCATTTCGAGTGATGCCGAGCCTCCTTCTACTATCCCGAAAAGGGGTGATCGGAATTGCTGATGAGCCCAATATCGATCAGGCTAGAAAAGAACAGGTCAATGAAATCTTAGCAGGAATGGGGGGGCGAGCTTGGATTGATGAACCACATATGAATGCCTTTACAGCACTTGCTGCTTCAAATCCGGCTCTGATCTATTTGATGATTGAAGGAATGGTTGAGGCAGGGATTAGCCTAGGAATTAAAGCAGATCTTGCCCAAGAATTTGTCCTTAAAACATTGGAAGGTTCTGTGGACCTTCTTAGGATAGATGGAAATACAACTCAAAAACTCCGATATCAGATTTGTTCTCCAGGAGGATCGACAATTGCAGGTATTGAAGAGCTAGAAAAACATGGTGTACGCTATGGAATCATGCAAGGGATTAAACAAATAGCTTTCGCGCAGGATGAGGAGGACTAATCTCTTCTCCTTGGAAAGACTCAAAGCCTCGTTTTTCAAGATCTAATTGTCTTTTATGTAAGAGTTCAATCCATTCGCGCTGCTCTTCAGGCACTAATACCCTTTGGTATTTATGTTTGATCTCAGGAACAGCTGGTCCGGGATCGGAAAAAATTCTTTTTCGGATCCATTCAGGAAGAAGCTTTTTTGGCTCAAAAGTCCAACCCCTTGATTCGAGTGTCCCAGCAAAAACTCCAGCGCGTGCTAAGGCAAAAGTCATTGCAACGCCAGCAAGGATATATGGAATCGAAGCTGGGCAAGTCACAGCTAAAGCAATCAAAGATGCTGCGGCAACAACAAGAGCAATGATCCCTAAGACATGTGCGAGTTTCTTCTTTTTTGATTGAGTGTGCATATCATCGACAAATTTAAGACCTTCATGGATCGCTTCTACTTCTCCCTCAGCCATCCCTTTTAAAAGGGGGTTAATGGTTGTGTTGGCTTCTTCTACCATCCATGGGCGTACACGTCGAGCGAGTTGTTTTTTCTTAATTGTTGAAGCAATTTGAAGTTCTTTTTGCTGCAGCTGTAATAGTTCTTTTTCTCCTAACTCTGGATTTTCCTGACGGACCTGTTGTTCGATTTGTTCTTTTTCATGTTCGGTAATGATAAGAAACTCATGTTTAATTTTTTCTAAGTTTCCAATTAAGAGTTCTTTGGCTACTTCTTCAAGCGCTGGGCGGTAGTGACTCACAATGGTGGGTACTAGCTCTGGATTCTTTTTAACTTTATGATGGATCTCATTTAATAACTTTTTAACAATTTCCGCTTGTTCTTCACCAATAAGCTCTTGAAAAGCTGAAGGATCTTCATTGACCATCCGAGTGATCTCGTTAATTGCATCCATAGTTTTGTCTGGATCCCCATCGACAACGATAGTTCTCAGGTGTGAGAGGAGGTCAAAGTCGAACTGAGATTCAAAGAGTTTTTGTCTGACTAGAGAGTAGATATCAACAAGACCTTCTACAATACAAAGAATCAATCCAGCAATGATTGTAATAGGCGTTAGATACCAGGGAAGATGACCGACGACTCCTAAGAGTTTACCATAACTTGCAATGGTTCCCCCAGTACTAATAACATTGGCTGGGATTCCGAATAAACGTGTTGAAGCATCAAGAATTTCTTCGTTGTCACCATGTTTGACTGATTCAACTAAAGCCTTTCCCGTGTAATAGATATCAGAAGGGATGTAAAAAATATTTGTGCCGCCAGGATAGTTAGAAACAGCACCACCTTCGTAAGGGTCGATTCGTTCAGGATTGGAATTTTCCCAATGCTCAGGGCGATACCCTTGAGGAAAAATGAAATAAAATGAAGAAGCTATGCAATCTTCCACTAGAATCCCTTTTTATCTATTATGAACAATAACTATAATATTTATATTATAACAAACATCTTAAATTAAGATATATAATAATATAATTTTTATTATTACTTTAACTATTTAATTAAAATTTTAACTATGAAAAAAAATTATTTTAATCTACACTAAAGGAATGAAAAAATATCTTTACAGTATACTTATTTTTTTAATCACCCCTCTCTTGGCTGGACCCTACCAGTCAAAAGATTACTCCTATCTCTTTGGAAAGTTAGAAGGCATTAGCACCTCTCTGTTAAAAATGCATATCACTCTCTATCAAGGATATGTGAAAAATTCTAACGCGCTTGAAGATGCTTTGACCGATATGTGGGAAAAAGGAGAGGAACGGACCATTGCATATGGAGCTCTCAAAAGACGCTTTGGGTGGGAATATGATGGGATGGTTCTTCATGAACTCTACTTTGAAAATCTTGGGAAAGAGCATCCGCTTTCATCTAAAAGTTTGTTATATCAGAAAATTGTTCGTGACTTTGGTTCGTTTGAAAACTGGCGTAAGGATTTCCTTGCAACAGGGATGATTCGAGGGATTGGCTGGGTCATTCTATATGAAGATCCAACAAATGGAATTCTCCATAACGTCTGGGTCGATGAACATAATATTAACCATCTTGCTGGAGGAAAACCTCTACTTGTTATGGATGTATGGGAGCATGCTTATCTTACCGAATATGGGTTGAATAGAGAAGGCTACCTTGATGCATTCTATAAAAATATCAACTGGGACATTGTTCAGAAACGTTTGAGCCTATCAGGCATTTAGAACGTCTAATCTTAACGTTTCAAACTCTCGCGCTCCTAATGCTACAATGGCTATTTGTAGAGGCATTAGAGAAAAAAGTCTTACTCCCGTTTCAAAAGTTTGGTTGATTGGGAAATAATGATGCTGAAATGTGGCTACTCCCATTGTCATTCCGAACATTAATACAGAAATCATTGAAATTTTATTTAACAGCTCAAGCTGACTTTCACCTTCATATAAATCACGGTTTTCATAGATTTCTTTACTGAGTTCGAAAAGGTCTGTTTCTGGTTTAAGTGAGATGAAAAGAGGGTGGTAACACATTGGGTTCTCCTTTAGTTGGAGAAGAACCATAATGAAAGAATTATTTTTTTGCTAAACGTTTTAATTTACGAAGTTGGAATATTTGGATAATGATGACAAATGTTGTTAAAAGAAGCATAGCTCCTGCTGGAAAGAATTTTTGAGTTGTGAGGAAGCGATAAGAAAAAAATGTGTCTAATGCTAAAATTAGAACGAATGTCATGATTAGCCCCCAGCGGTGGCATGTCATTGTTTTAATACTTGAAAAAAGAAGAGAAAGACCAAAAAGAGAACCTGCAACAAGAGAAGGAGTGCTCTGCTTGATTGCAAACCCCATCACCCCTCCAACAAAAACAAGAAGAGAATAAATAAAGGTAATGATTCCAATAGTTTTAAGAGTCTTTCTTTCCATTCTATTTCCTTATTGTTAAGTTCGTTATTTTACTCTATTTCCATAGATTGGCAAGAAAAAAAAATTTAAATTCTTTTCTATTGTTATAAAATCGAAAAATGGTAATAATGCTTTGACTAAATTGTTGTTAAAGGGAAAGCATGTATACTGAATACTTTGGTCCTATTGATCGGGAAGAATTAAAGGGTCTTGAATCACCATCAAGAAAGCTTCAGCAAGGTGGACTTGTTGCTTTTCCTACTGAGACGGTCTACGGTCTAGGTGCAACAATCCTTAATGTTCAAGCTCTTAAACGGCTCTATCAAGTTAAAAGTCGTGGAAAAGGTCACTCCCTTCCTGTTCAAATTGCAAATATGGACCAACTGAAATTTGTTGCAACAGATATTCCTCATGAAGCTCAAGTTTTAGCGAATCATTTTCTTCCAGGACCGATGACTCTTATTTTAAAGAAAAATCCAAATCTATCTGACCTCGTAACAGGGGGGAAACCCACCACAGCAGTACGCTTTTGTTCTGACCCTATTGCTAGAAGAATTGTTGAACTAACGGGATGTCCTCTTGCCGTTCCTTCGGCTAACCTTACTGGAAAACCAAGCCCGACCAAAGCTAGTCATGTTCTTGAAGATTTTAATGGGCAGATTGAGGGAATTGTTGATGGGGGTGAGGTAGAATATGGAATGGAATCAACCTTGATTTCTTTAGAAGATCCTCTTCGCCCAACCCTCCTCCGTTTTGGAGTGATTCCTCAGAAAGAAATAGAAGATGTTCTGAATCGAAAATTAATTGTTCACCCTTCGGCACTAACGATTAATGGAAACTCGACATTTGATAAACTTCGTTCTGCAGTTCGTCTTTTTTCTTCTTGGGATGAGATGAAAATTTACTTAAAGCTAAGCTCTACAAGTAAACGAATGATCATGAGTACCGACAATCCTATGCTTCAAGGTGAACACTTCCATCTCAATGGTAGAAATTTATATGAAGGTCTACGCATTGCAGATCGTGAAGGATATGCAGAGGTTCTTGTTCATTGCTCTTCAGACATAAAAAATAACATTTTCCTTCTTAACAAGCTCAAGCAAATTGCAAGAACATAAGGTACTCTGCTTGCTTACGTTGAATTTCTAGCGGCACCCTTAATTAGCATTTTCCAATTCTTCAGAAATCTCATCTAAAACATTGAAAAGGGGGACCTCTTTATGGTGTCCATATTTTAGAAAGTCTGAAAGGAGATGCATGAGAGCAGATTCCGGATTATCTGCTTTATACTTATTTGCGGCATCAAGAAGAGTGGTTTCACCGATAAAGGGAGCACCCCAGGGTGTTGATAGAGCATAATGAACAACTTCTGCTTGCTCTTTAAGTTTAGAAATTTCAAGAGCAAGTGTAGCATTACTATCCAGCTTTTTTATATGACTAGCTATTTTTTCTAAAAACTTAGAGTCTTTAAGCATGGCGCTTTGCTTCAGGAGGACCTCCCAGTCGTCATGGAGAGCATGGAGGTCTGCTCTTAAATGAGAAATCAGTTCTGATACATTTTGATTTGTCATGCAATGATGGTATCATTTAAGGTGCGAAATGTCATTCCAAAGTTTTACAGCTCGCATGTTTTTTTCATAGCTTAAAGTTGATAATGATGCAGTAAATAGAGGGAAACGTATTCCATTTTCTAGGGGAATCTCTAACCAACGCATTGTTAGAGCTCTTGAAAAATGTCCACTTGAAAAAATAGCAATTTTTCCATCTAGACCTTCGACTTTTTTGATAAAGCGATCGGCACGTTTGATGATATCATCAATCGATTCTCCTCCAGGAGCTCCATGAGTAAAAATTTTCCAATCAGGCATTGTTTTAAGGATTTCTTCTGAAGTCATTCCTTCATAGGCCCCATAATCCCATTCTAGGAGATCTTTATCGATTTTGGGATCAAACCCACAGATTGTGCAAGTTTCTTTAGCTCTTTTAAGAGGACTCGAAAAAATATGAGAAAACTTGATGCGTTCTATTCGTCTTCCCAACGCTGCTGCTTGAATCTCACCTGTTTCAGTTAGTGGAATATCGGTGAGCCCGGTGTGTTTTCCATCCCGAGCCCATTCGGTTTCTCCATGTCGAACGATATAGACTTCTTTCACTGCGCTTCTTCTAATTCCTCATATTCGTATTCGAGATAATCCCACTCATTATCGAGTAGGATTAAATCAGAGAAGAGTCCCTTTAAGGTATTCATCACGCCTCCACCTGAATCTTGAGGGTTTAAAATTCCATCCAACATATTTTGGAGTCCCTCTTTACTAAAGATATTACGGAGTGTTTCTTGCATGATAATATTCATGATTTGCGCTGTAGGGATTCCTCCCTCACTGCTTATATTGGTCAGTTCGATCCGATCGATTGGACGGAGTTTCCTATTAGGTTTTCCTCCTGTTTTATAAGCAAGTTCAATTTTTAAATCGGTGATCACAAGGCGCTTAATTAAAACAGACGTTGTTTCACCCTTCTTTTTTGCTTTATCGCTATCTTCTTTAGTCGATTTATTCATGTTATTCATAATGGTCGTCCAGTTTCCATTTTTACTATTGGGAGAATCGAACTCTAGGCCAATATAAACATCGTCCATTGTCATCTCATCTATGACGATTTTTTTGTCGAGAAAACGAGTGAGGGGGACATTAACGACCACATCATCGACAGAAAGTGCTCGAGGTGTTTTAGAGTAGGCAGAAGGATTTCCTACTCGAATCCCATCGACTTTAATTTTGTCTGGGGAAAGGCGAATATCAGAGATTGTGACGGAAACACCAGCGCGTTTGGATAGTTTATGAGAAAGGATTGTTGGGAACATATTCCAAACTAGAACTGCTGCTAAACATAAAACAACAATTAATCCGAATATAATAATGAGGGCTTTTTTCATTGTAACACCACATAATTAGTCTTTATTCGGACTATTCAAAAAAAATAATTATTTGTCTAGGGTGTGTTATCAATTATACCGATCGTGGACTCAAAAATTGGAAATTTCCCAAAATCAACGGTCGATGGAAAGAGTTCAAATGATGTTTTTTAAAGTAAAGCAACATCAGATCATTGATGGTTCGCCCTAGTTTAATTCTTTGAGGGAAGCTTTGAGACAAAATCTATCGATCTTTGGATCCAAGTTTTCAGTTGGTCTTTATTTTTCAAGACTTCGTGAGGAATGAGAAGATATTCTCGCATTTTTCTTCCCATAGGTTCAAAAGGAAGAGCGCCCTTGTTTGAAAGTTCTATACGGTCTTCTTCAGATAGACGAAGGACCCAATTCTCTTCATGTAAACCTGTGAACATATTTCCATTTAAAAAAGTACAAGGATAGCCAAACATCTTTCGCATCTCAACTCCATCGAAATTCTCCATCATTGCATAAAAATGGTCGATAAGAGTTTGCGATGATTTTTTCCATTTTCCCATAATGATACCCGGTTTTTAGCATCTTATGGTAAAGTAGAGATCTTTTTTTTAAAAGTTAAAGGTTCCTCGTGCTGATAGTCCCTGTAAGGAAATAAGGCTAGAATTGATCCACGTTTCTTTGGAATCATGAGCAGAGGAGTGGGTTGATCGATACACTTCATGAAGATTTGTCCAGATTGTCATCTCGTATCCAAGAAAGAGCTCCATCCTCCAATTTGTAAAACTCTTTTGGTAAGATGGTCCTAAACAAAATTGAGAAGTGAAAGCAATCCGATAGTCTTTATAACGAAGATCTCGGACAGGAATACTCGTATCGTCTCCAATCTGTACAATCGCATTGGTTTCTTGTTTTCCATGATTGTGATAATGCCCAGAAGTTAAGCCTGTGGTTGCACGTCCTGTTACGTAGAAATCCTTCCCCCAAAACCAATCAAAAGCAATTCCTGCTTTAAATCCAAAGCCCCAGTATCTCCATTTATTATTAACTTGTGTAACACTTTCATGGGCATCAAAATAGCGAACTTTCCATCCTTGACGGAACCAGACACCTGTCAACCCTCCCGTTAGTCTTAGACGAAGATGAGGGTTGTCAAAAGGATGAAAAACTCGGCTCGCCATCAGATCTACCATTTGATAGTAAAGGTGAATGGAACTTGTTGCTTTTTCAATAGGACTTGAGAAGACTTGAGGCCAAGTTCCTGTCATAAAACGTCCTTGTTCAGCAGGAGGGCGGTTATGGTGGTTGTTCCCGTTCACATGGATATAAGTCCATTGAAAATCAGCTTCCCAAAAGTTAGGAGCGCGATAATAACCGAGAGAAAATCGATAGCCTGGATCCCAATCAAACTCTGCGCGTTCCATATCGCCCTGAGCATAGGAATCACTAGGCCCCCAAGAAGGTCCTTTCATTCGTATAGCATAGTCCAGTGCTCCTTCTTGCACAGTCCAATACAGAAATTCTCCACTGAGTAGAAAAGCTGCATCATCTTTATTGAAGAGGTCTGGACTCTCGTTGGTATTTGCAAAAAGAATCAGAGGGAAAAAAAAGAGAATCAAATACTTTTTAAGCATCACTATTTCCTAGGCATGTTAATGAAGGGTTAATAATATGACTTAATTGCCCAGAAATAAAATCAAGAACGAAGGCGTTCTCTGATTCGTTGGGAATGATTAAATCAGCATAAGCTTTACTCGGAGCAATATGCTTTATGAACATAGGACGGACTGTTTTCAGGTATTGGTTTCTGATATCAGGGAAACTACGGCCTCTTTCTTTTTGATCTCTTTCAATCCGACGACATAAACAAATGTCCATGTCGGCATCAACAAAGAGTTTCATATCGCAGATATCACGAATTTCTGGAACTGCAAAAACTAAACAGCCCTCAATAATTGTGATTTTCTTAGGATCAATTTTGACCGTCTCATTGGTACGAGAGTGGGTGACAAAATCGTAGACAGGAAGGTCAATGGACTTTCCTGCCTTTAAAGCTTTTAGATGAGTTTTAAGAAGCTCAAAATCAATTGAACTTGGGGCATCAAAATTCGTTTGAGTGCGCTGATCAATCGAAAGATGGGAAAGGTCCTTATAATAGTTATCCTGGCTGATTACTGCTACATCTTCTCCAAGAGAATTTTGCAATTTCCTTGCCAAAGTTGTTTTTCCCGCTCCAGAGGCACCTGCTATCCCAATAACAATTGAGGAGGCAAATAGCGTCGGAGACAAAAAAAGTGTAAAAAGAAAAATCTTAAACTTCAAAGTCTCGATCCATTACTGTCTTTCTTCCATCAGCTTTGGCTGAATTAATGGCTTTTTCACATTCCTGTTCAATAATACGGGTTAGAGATTCCATTGCTGAAGCAGAGGTATTCATCCCTGACATTTCTTTAATTTTTTTCTTAACTTTACTAACAACAACAAGTATATCCATGGGGGCACCTTTGGTTTAAAATATAAAATAACACCTTATAGCTAAGATATCATTTATAATCAAATCTCTCATCGTGTTAAGATGGAGCCATGAATAGAGAAGATTTAATTGGAAAATGGAAGATTAACCGGATCATGACTTATCCTGATGGTTCTCCAAAAGGAAGAATGATGGGCATAGGGCAATTTGACCTATATGAAGGAAATCAACTCCTTTATCAAGAACAGTTATGGCATGAAACTGAAAATGAAGACCTCCTTTTTGCTACAAAATTTTATCGGTATCACTTTTCAGACACTTCAATTGCCATTTACTTTTACCAAGAAGAGAATAATCGCCTGTTTATGACCCTCAATAAAGATGAACTTAAGGGATGTGCGACATGTAAATCTGATCGCTATACCTTAGTATGGGATTGGATCAATAAGAATCATTTCTTAACACGCTACCAAACGATTGGCCCAAAGAAAAATTATATTATTGAAAGTGAGTTCTTGCGATGAGATGGATCATGGGAAAGCATGCGTTAGAAGAAGTTTTAAAGCAAAACCCTAAGCGGATTCTTGAAGTCCATACCTATAAAAAAGATGATCCTCTAGTTCATGATTTAAAAGAAAAGGGAGTTAAAGTCTTGCTTGCTCCCAAGCATAAACTTGCTTCTATTGTTCGGTCTGAATCACATCAGGGCTTTATTGCTAAAGTTCAGGAAAGAGAATTTTTAACAGTGAAAGAATTCCTCAAAAACGCTCCTGAAAAAAGTCTTGTTTTAATGTGTGATGCCATTCAAGATCCACAGAATTTTGGGTCGATTCTTCGTGCTGCAGAATGTTTTGGGGTAGATGCTGTTATTTATTCGACCAATCGGAATGTGGCACTGACTCCTGTTGTTTCTAAAGCAAGTGTGGGCGCTTCTGAAATGGTCTCACTGATTCCCGTTTCTAATCTTGTTGATACCCTTAAAAAATTTCAGGATGCAGGCTATTTTTCAGTGGCAACAGAAATTTCAGATCAAGCGAGACCATTGGATTCTTTTGAATTTCCTGAGAAGACAGTTCTAATGGTGGGTGCTGAAGGACCTGGAATCCAACCTCTTTTATCAAAAAGGTCAGATTTTCACCTTTATATCCCTATGAAAGGAGCTATAGATTCTCTTAACGTTTCTCAAGCAACTGCGGTTTTATTGTCCCATTGGCGTTGAGATCAACTCCATGAGTGCTACAGCTACGCCATTTGTCCATCCAAAACCTTGTTGTGGAGCATATTCTCCACGAGCGACATTTGCGGTGCAGTCGCGGACGTTATACTTTTCTAAAAGGGTTCCTTTTTCATCAAAGAGCTTTTCGTTAAGGGCTAGCCAGCGCCTGGCACCCTCAAGGGCAAGATCTGTATGGCCATAATTAAGAAGTCCTTTAATTGTGATCCATTGAAGAGGTGCCCAACCATTGGGCATGTCCCATTGATGCTCTCCTTCTGTTAGAGAAGTGACAAATCCTCCAGGAAGGAGAAAGTGTTTTTCAAGCTTTTCTGCTACACAATCTGCTTGTTTTTGTGTTGCCGCACCCACAAATAGAGGAGTAGCAGCAGCAAGAGTTTTTGAAGGGGTAGGCTTTTTTGTTGAAAGGTGAATATCGTAGAAAAAGTGATCACTCCAAAAGAGGGTTTGAAGAGCTTCTTTCCGGTTTTCAGCTGCAACTTTGTAATCTGTATTATCGGAGAAGAAATGAAGTGTGTCTTCGAGGTGATATAGAAGAGAGTTCAAATCAACGGGTAGAAGATCAAGGGTTTGAATTGTTGAGAAACTTTTTTGATCAGCAAGCCATCGAGAGCTGAAATCCCAACCCGAAGCACATGCAGCACGAAGAGATTGGAAGAAATGAGGACGTGTTGTTGTCTTTGCGAGTTCAGTTTCTCTTTTGTAGGCTTCAGGACGGGGGATATCTAGCTCATCATAATAACTATTCAGTGGTGTTTGAAGGCTAGTCCAGTAGTGATACTCTTTTTCTAGTTGGGGGAGGAAACTTTTAGCAAAGGATTGCTCTCCTCGTTCATGCAGAAGCCTAAGAAGAAAAGAGAAATAAGGGGGTTGAGATCTGGAAGCAAAGTAAACACGATTCCCATTGGGTATAAATCCTAGAAGGTCGATAAGATAAGCGAAATTTTGGACCATTTCCTTAATATGGGTAATGGGGAGTCCAAGAGCGGTGAAATAGCTATCCCAATAAAAACATTCGCGAAAGCGTCCCCCAGGAACAATATGCGAATGGGGAAGGGAGATTAACGTACTCCATTTTGAAGAGGCTTTCATTGATTTATGGAGAATCGGCCACATTTTTTCTATATAATCCTTCATCGATGAAGCTTTGGGAACTTCATCCTTAATTTTGTGGAGCAGTGTAAAATGGGATTCAACAAAGGCTTTTAGATTAAAGGATGGGTTATTTCGCTGAGCTTCAAAGGCTTTGAGAATCTCACTCGGATTTGAGTTGGGAATGCTATCTACAAAAGTCTTTCCATCTGAATAGATTGCACTCTCAGCTACCGCTTCAAAAAGAGGACCAGATAGTTGAATAAAGTCTTCGAGGTTCATGAATCTATACCAAATTAAAGGTGTTGTTTGATTTTTTCAATTTTTGAGCAGATTTTTTCCCATCTTCTTGCCCACATTGTCCGTGAGACAAGGAGGCAAGAAGATGGGGAGAAAGATGCCAAAAAGGAAGAAAGGGAAAAATATCTTTAATTCGGGATAGGTTCATAATGATTAAGATAGGTTTTTTTAAATAAAAAGCAATTGACAATGGCCAATATTTTTGTCAGAAGGAGGTCAGAAAGGCTAATAAACACAAGGCTCGGGGATAGCAATGGAAGGGGGGAAAACTTCCAAATCATTTTGGCAGCGTACATTATTGATTAACCCTTATTACTTTGGGGTACTTCTAATTGGAATGTGCGTGATGAATATCTACCATGTTGTTTCATTGGAAAAAGCCTGGGCTCTATCTCCGATCTATTTTTTAAGTTATGCTTTGATACAAAGTCTCTTAGAAGTTTTACTGTTAGTTTTGGTAGGGAATATCATTAAGGCCTTATTCCATAAAGCTATTTATTATGGTTTTATCAGTCTGTGTTTTCTGTTTTTTACTCTTCATTATGCCGACTTTATCTTAGTTCGCTATATGGATATTTCGGTCTATTATGGTCTCCATTGGGTCTTTGATGAAAGCTTTGAAAACTTTATTGAGCTTCTTCATCTAACAGGGATTAGTATTGGGACTTGGGTTTTCCTTTTAGTTTCTGCAGCTTTGTTAATCCCTCTCTTTGCGATCATCCTTTACACGCTAACGGGAAAACTTGCTGAAAAAAAACCGATTAAAATCACCCATAAAGGGCTTGCGAAAACACTTTGTTGTTTACCTATTGGATTAATAGCGATGGATATGATGATGACTCCACGAGTTGAACGTCAACAATATTACCATTATGAAAGAATCCTTCCTTGGAAATCGACACTTCTATCACGCAGTGAAGTGATCATTAGTATGGAAAACTCCTTGAAAAAACTTCCGAACGAGCATAAAACATTAAAGGAAGTTCATTCGATTCCTATAAGTATTCCTAAAAAACCAAATATCTATCTATTTATTGTTGAGAGCTTAAGGCAAGATTTTTTAACGGATAAAACAGCTAAGAATATCAAAGCTTTTAGGGACGAAAACATTACTTTTAAGAAAACATTTTCGAGCGCAAATGCAACTCAGATCTCCTGGTATTCGATTTTTCATTCAAACTATCCCCTTCACTGGGCCGAAGCGAAAAAAAAGTGGAAGTCAGGAAGTATTCCTCTGCAGCTTCTGAAGAAGATGGGGTATAAAATTCATGTTTATTCTGCTGCCCAGCTTAAATACTATGGGCTATCAGATGTCATGTTTGGAAAAAAGCACTATTTAGCTGATTCCTATCATGTTTATCCCCATTATTATCCGACTCAGGCATGGGAATCAGATGTTAAAGCTGTGGATACCTTTATTCATGACCTTAATAAAAAAGGGGCAAAGGAGGGGAATGTCTACGTTTTTTTCTTAGAGTCAACCCATTTCAATTATAACTGGCCAGAAAATTATCCTGTTCATTTCAATCCAATTAGCGAAGAAAAAACTCATTTGCGTGTTTCGAATTCCTTAAAAAATATTGAGCTCATCAAGAATCGTTATCGAAATTCTATCCACTTCATGGATTCTTTATTTGGAAATGTGTTAAGCGCTTTAAAAAATAAAGAGATTTATGATGAATCAATCGTTATTTTCACAGGAGATCATGGAGAAGAGTTCTTTGAAGAGGGACAGCTTTTTCATGCTTCTCACCTAAGTCCGATGCAAACGGAGCCTCCGATTTATATGAAATTAGGGGATAATCAGAGAGCTCGGGAAAAGCATGTTGAAGAGCTTGTTACTTCACACATTGATATTTTTCCTACAGTCCTGGACTGTTTAATTGGAGAACAACCCTTTAAAGTCTTTGATGGAGAATCCATTTTTAAAGATGAGAGAAGAGGATATATTATATCAGGACGTTTTAATGGTCCTCGAGCTCCTAAGGAGATTTTGATTTCAAATGGTGAGGAAAAGGGTGTCTTTAGATTGACAGGAAAGAAGACTTTAGAAGTTCGAAGTTTTAAAGGAAATCAAGGAAAACCCATTGAGATTAAACCCTCTATGATTCAAGAAGAATTCGGTCCAGCTGTCAGCGGATTATTCAACTAATACTCCGGAGTGCCAGCTATCACCCTAAAGGGAAAAATAGGTAGCCCTTTGCGGTAATAAAACCTCTTCCAAAAGAATCCAAAAAAGTTGCAGAATCAGTAATAGAAATGATTGAGCTTGCCCGAGTTATTTTTGATGGGAGAGATGAATGACGCTTGTTAAAATTTGTGGAGTAACCGATCCAGAAACAGCCTATTTTGCAGCACTCAGTGGTGCAAAATTTATTGGGATTATTTTTGCTAAAAATTCAAAGCGTGCTGTTGATCTAGATCAAGCCGTTGCGATTGTAAAAGGAGCAAAAAAAGGAGGGGCAAAAGTGGTTGGGGTTTTTGTCGAGCAAAATGGAGAAGAGATGCAAAAAATAATTGATTATGTCGGCCTTGATGCAGTTCAACTCCATGGACCAGAGTGTCGAGAAACTCATGGAGAATTGAGTGAAAAGGTGGTCCGTTTCTATGTTTGTCCAGTATCATTAGATGGTTTTGTTCAAGAGGAAAAGCATCATGGTTTTGAATGTCTCAATAAGGAAAGAGATTATTTGCTCTATGATGGATTAGTATCAGAAGCTGGACAGACTTTCAAGTGGGATGCCTTAGAACCTAGTAGAGACTTTAATTTCGTTTTAGCTGGGGGATTGAATCCTGAAAATGTTTCTCTTGTTATTAAGAAAAAACAGCCTGATGTTGTCGATGTGACAAGTGGAGTGGAAAATCCCAAATATAAAAAAGATAAAACACTCATTCAAGCGTTTATTCAAGAGGTTTCAACAAGATAACGAGAGAGTCTTTCGAATGGACTCCGCACTTTAGATAGCGTCGCTGTGCGCTGTTCATCCCTTAAATATCTCCTATAGAAAACTTCATTCTTGCCTAAGATAAATCTTTTTTTTAAACCGATAGAGAAGTATTCTCTTTGGCAAAGAAGTACTAGGGGTTAATATTTGGAGAATTTGGTATTTGTTCCCCGTGAACAGGTTTTTAGAGAATGTTCCCAGGTTATTGGAAGTTATGTTGAAGAAACAGAAAGCTTACATGGAGAAATCGCTCTTCATGAAAAAGAGCTAAGAAGAATTGATCCTCAGCTCGTTAACGAACCGCGCTTTTACACCGATGACTGGATTCTTATTCAGCTTATTAAGACAGTTTACTATCTGATTCAACGTTATTTTTCTGGAGAAAGAATCACTCAACATCGCAGTGAAATTAGTAGGATCCAAGGAGAAATTCAACCGAGATTAGTGATAGAAAGGACTATTGTCGCAGCTTTTAACCTGGCTTATAAAGGTAATCCAGCTGTTCAGAGCGCTATTGAAGTAAAACAGCAGTTTGAAACCTTTACTCGGTTTTATGATGAACTAGATCTTTCTGATCAAACGAATGCTTTTCTCAGTCGACAGGAGCTTCAGGGGTCTTCTCTTGGAGCAATTATCTATCGGTGTATCCCTTGTTTTTATGACCCTGATAGCTCTAGTCGTTCTTTTCAATCGTTTTCATCAGGAAGTGACGAAGAGGTGTTTGAGGACTGTATTCCTGAAACAAGTCATACTCAAGTCACTGAAGAGAGGGAAAAAGAGGGAAGCCTACCCCCCACGGGAGAGCAAGTTCTAACAGCTCAAACTCTTTTTTCAAATACAAGACTCTATGAAGTAGCTAATCATTTTCTTCCTTTATCTAGAATTCAATCAATAGAAGTAGTTGGAGAACAAACGTATTCTCTAACTTTTGAGAGTCATCTTATTGGACGTGTTGAAAGATTAGAGGAGGGGTTTGATCAAAAGCTTGAAGAGGTGATAAGAAGACGTCTTAGAGAAGAATCGGATCTAATGATCAAGTTAAGAGAAGATTATCCATTAGTGGGTACCTTTTTAGATACCATTGGTGTTGCGTCATTAGAAGATATTACCAAAATTGTTTATTGGGAGGGTCTTCTAGGAGCTTGGGGTTCTGCTGGGAAAAGTTATTGTCACCTAACTGAAAGAATCACCCTTCGCGTTACGGAGAGAAAAATAGAAATTCTTGAGGGGGCTTTCCGCGCAGGAGTCCATATTACCGATTATCACTTGATTAAACAAAACCTTCTAAATAGAGTCTTTCAAAGTGCTCTTTATAGTTGTTTAAAAGGTTTGGGTTTAGTGACTTGGAATGGTTCTACAAAAAAACCTCTCCATGCAACATTTTCTGTTAATGCTTTTCAATGGTTAATAGAAGAAGAAGAAATTTTTGTTCATATTACAAGCGAGAGGGAGAATACACTTGTATTTGAGTATGATGAAAGTTGGCAGCAGCCACAAAACTTTCCGGAAAAGGATCTTGCGAGTCTTCAAAAAGATCCGTGGAAAAAGATTCATCAAGCAGAAATGAGCCTTATTGGAGGGCACTTTGTTTGGAACCCATCTGAATCTCCATAAAGCTTTTCAGAAAAGGAAAAAAGAGTTTCCCATCGTAATGAGGAGGAAGACGTGAAGGGGCAGTCTGACTCAAAATTTTTTCGACGATTGCAAAAGCTGCTTCCTGTTGCTCTTCATTTGTTAAATCTATATAGGAGAGGATGTAGGTCATTGCATGGCGCGTTGCTTTCGCTAAATTTTTCCAGCTCATCCCGTCTTCAAAATGCTCAGAGAGTTTATCGGCGTATTCACAAAGAAGTGTTTCTGTGATGGGTTCTGAGCGTGACGGTTTGATTAAAGTACGGTCATTTGGGAAGGTCAGAGCCAAATGAAAAAAAGGCGAGATAATCTCTTCAAAAAAGGCTTCAGTTGCTTTTTCTGGAAGATAAAGCGCATCAATGCTCACTAGTAAATAGTGAATGGTGTCTATTGCCGCTGTTTTTTTTTCTTTTAGAGACATTTCAGGGTTTGGACCCATGAATGAAACAATTTCATTCATGATAATTGGGAGTTGCGTCCAGGTGAAACCCTTGGAATATTGGGCGCGAAGGAAGTGGGCAAGGGCATAGAGGTTTTTTTCCTCAAGTTTCGTTTGAGGAGTCGTGGGGCGCTCTAAGATTTCATAAGAGACGTCATCATGGGAAATTTTATTATCCCTTTCTCCTACTTCAATGGGGAGAATGACTTGTCCTTCAGGTGGTTGTTGTGGTAAATCATACATCGGGAAAAATAATAGTCTTTTATCGATTTTTTCCCAAGAATCTTATTCGAGAATTTGATCGAGGACTTTTTGATAAGTTGGATGAAAGCGCAAATGATTATGTTTTCCATGTTCGATACGGATAAGAGATGCGTTCCGCTTTTCTTTGATGAGTTTTAGTAGTCTTGTACTCGAATCAAACGGGACAAGTTCATCTTCTGTTCCATGGAAAATATGGATAGGAGAATCAACGCGAACAATCCATTGATCTGTTCTGAAATGATACTTTAGGAGGAGAGGAACAAGAAAGCGAGGAAGGTAGGGAAGTTGTCTAGGTGTAAGATCAAGAATACTAAAATAGGGAGACTCAAGAATGAGGTTTTTTGGGTCATGATGAGAAGCGACATAGGTTGCAATTCCGGTTCCTAATGAACGTCCATAGATAATGATTTGATCTTCCGGATAGCGAGATGTGATATAATTATAGCAGTAGTCAGCATCATGGCAGATTGCCTTTTCACTCAATTTTCCTCGGCTTTTTCCAAAACCTCTATAGTCCATGATAAAAAGGTCATAACCTCTTGAAGTGAATTCTTTTGAAACACGTCCCCAATTATCCGCAAGGTTTCCCCCACGACCATGGAAATAGATCACTGCTCCTTTAGGGTTTTTGGCATTAAAATAAAGTGCATTAATACGAACATCTTGTTCCGTTTCAAAAAAAAGTTCCTCAAACGGCTCTTCGAAAGAAAAGGTATAATCATCTGGAAGGAGCGCTTTTTGAAAAAGCATTTCTTCTTGATGGAAATAGATGTGTCCTACCCCTAAAAGAATGAAGATGAAGACTGTCGAAATCGCAAGAGCAATCTTTTTTTTCATGAACCTATCCAATTGTTATAGATGCACATGAGCTTAGTTTACCATATTTTCTAGAAAGTGTCGTTAAATAATTGCTGTTGGAAAAGCTTTTTCTATGAGGAAAAATCAAGGCAGCCGATGGAGTGAGCCCAAAGTGGGCTCACGAAGCAGGACAACGCAGAGGTTTTACATAAAAAAAACTTAAACAACTGGAAAATTTTGATGATACTTTCTAATTTACAAGATGAAAAACATTCCGAATCAGGCTCCAACGAGGTTCTTTTTTCTCAGGAGATTGTCCATTGACCCAGTAATTATATTGTTCTTTTTTGAAACCAATATGCTCTTGAATTGCAAGCCATCGATTCAAAAAAAATATAAACGCATAGGCATCATACTTTACGGGATAAGAAAGAAATGAAGAACCAAACTGTGCTCCATAATCAATCACGACATATTCGGGATGGGTACGACAGTATTCCATTGCCAACTCTTTTGTCCAAAAAAGAGCATCAAATTTCCCTTGTGTTAAGTAGTCTTCAATTCGGTCGATATGATCGACAGGAACTGTCTGTGCCATAGGAAGAATTCTGTTTAAAACTTCCTTATAGAACCCAATCACTCCGATCACAAGATAAGGATTTTCCTTAAGGCGATTAAAGTCTCGGAACTCATCCTTCCTTGATCGAGGAACAAGCATGACGTTTGCTGTCATTAAATAATAGTGGGGAAAATTCATATTTCTTAATGTTGCTCCCGCAAGAAGAATAGGGCCTGCAGCAATATCAAAATGATTGTTAGCAAGATTATTTCCTAGATTTTCAAAGAGAAAAGGAACAAAAACAAGATCAACATTCATGTCATATGCAAGCTTATAGGCGTAAGTGATATTGAATCCGACTAGCTTTCCTTCTTTATTAAAATAGCTAAATGGTGGGAGGTTTTGGTGATAACCGACATAAAGGGTATTTGTCGAATAGATACGATCAAAAGTATCTTGCATGGATGATCGATAGCTTACATCGGGAATTTTTTGTCCAAATTTATAGACCTTTGCACTTTTTACAATGGAATAGTCCGTTTGGATTTCCATCTTTTCTGAGAGGTTTTCATAGGGAACGAATTCTTGCATTAGATTTTTTGACCCAATAACAATTAAAGTCAAAAGGAAGAAAAAAAGAAAAAAATGACGGAAGAAATAGGAGGGGCGGAATGTTAGGCGTTTATAGTAGCCCAGAAAAAGAAGAATCACAAAAGTAACCATTGAGGCAACGCTAATGAGAATTTGGAAATTCTGAGTAATGATTGAAGCATTATCATAAATATCCATAGCTGATGACGGAAACCCCAAAGTTTCTATTAAGAAGTTGATGGAATTCACTGCAAGTTCAGGACCCCCAAAAGACATTAGTACAGTCATGAACCCAATCAGCCCTTCTTCAAAAACTCCAAGCTGGTGTCGGAAAAAGTAAGAGAGGTACATGATGAAAAAAAGGATAAAGAGGTTTCCTACTTGGGTAAAAGTATAGGCAATCGGAACAATCATTTGAGAAGTATTATGGATCTCTTTGTCTTTAATTTCGTAACGATCAGCATACCGTTTCACTGCTTGATAAAGAAAAGGGATAGCAATGCTAGGTGAGCCAATGACAAACGCCAGAAAGCAAGAAGAACGAATTTCTGAAATCACTTCTTTATATTTTAATGAAGTGCAACTGATCACTAGTGCGGGGAGGATCCAAAAAGTGAGGGCAAGGGCAATAATGACCATCGGGATAATATAAAAGTTCATATCTTTCAGATCTGCAAAACGAATATTTCCAGTAAATGTTGCAAAAATCGCAAGAACCCCAATAGGGGAGACAATCATAATCCCTTTTAGAACTTGTTCCATAATATTATTGACCCGCTCTAAAAAAGAGATTAGGGGTTCTTTATGAGTAAGATGCATGAGAGCAATCCCGATAATAATAGCAAAAATAGCAATGGCAGGAACAATATTATTGACGATGTCATAAAGAGGGTTTTCAGGAACAAGGTAGTTTAAGAAATTGATTTCAAAGGGTGTATGATCCTGTGTGCCTGGAATCAGAATATTGAATCGAGGGAATAGGAAGTTAAGAAGATAAACTGAAGTGAGTACCAATGCCCAAATAAAGAAAAGGAATACCCATCCCTTTTTGAGAAGCGCACGTGCAACTGTTGGTCTTGATGATCCTAATCCGTGAATAATAGAAGAAGGGATATAAAGAAGGACAACCATCTGAATGAACATGACATAGGCTTTTCCGATTGGTTCAAAAACTGAACTAAGAGGTCCAATAAGAATTCCTATAAAAGTGCCAACCAAGATGGCAAGTAAGATCTGCTTTGTTAGACTAATCCGTAACATCTTGTGAACTTATCCTAAGGAATCGGTTCACAAAACAATGTAGCCGATTTGCTTCATGACGCCTAGTTCATTCCAAACTTCATTGATATGAGAAATTTTTCCTCCCTCAATTGTGAAAATAGAAAATATTTTGACCACTACAGGCTTATCAGTTGGTTCAACTCCTAGGAAGGAACCTTTTTGCATCCCCTGGATCTGAACGCGTGCTAAAACCTTATTTCCTTCAGCAATCATTTCAATAATCTGTAGTTTGAACTCAGGAAGGGCTTGGTGAAAAGAGCGTAAACGTACATTAAGGTTCTTACTGAAAGCGTCATGTTTGCTATACGATGAATCAAAAACAACATTCGAATCTTGAACTCCATACTTAGCTGCCATGAGTTCATTCATGGTTCGAGGATCATTATTTGTAAATGCATCATAAAACTCCTTAACTAAGGCTTTATTTTCTGATAGAGGATCTGCCCCTCCTCTTGGAGTAATAATATGAGAGAGTTCTCCTCCCGAAGTTGCAAATACTGAAGTCATTAAGACTAAGAAACAAATAATTTTTTTCATAGGTCCTTCCTCTTTTCTTCTTTTTCCCATAAAGATCTTTTTTTATCGAGAAGATTATTACTATAGAGTGTTGCTAGGGGACCTGCACTTAAACAATAAGGAGCTCTTGACTACGATATCTATAGGAGAAGGTAACCTTTTTTCATGATCTCTGTTCGAGCAACGGTATCTAGAAGAATAGAAAGACGATTTTGCCGTCCACCTGGAGGTCCTACGATCTCTACCTGAAACTCTTCAGGAAGAACCATTCGTAGAATTTGGTATTGATAGTTAAGATAAGGTTGGCAAGAAACCACAAGACAATTACCGGGATGAGGGCTTTGAGCAAGCCATGTTTGGACTGTAATGAGTGTATTAGGACGTTTACGGAAAGGGTGAGGCTTTGCATCAATAACAACAAGTGGTACAGAGCGAAGCTCATTAGGCATTTCAGCATGCTTCCAGGTCCAGAGCATCATGTCAGTTTCAGTTTCAAGTCCCTCGAAAGGTTCTTTTTCAGGATGAAGTTGACGTTGACCTGTTAAGAAGACAATCGTTTCAAATCGAACACCTCGCTTCCACTCTTCAATGAGAAATGCAATACGCCTCTTTACAGAAGCATGGAGAGATCCAAGAACAATTCCATAACGATAAGAATTCTCCTGAGCTCGCTTTTCATCAAAATAACCTAGGTTTTCTAAGATTGGAACAATCTCTTCTCTCTTATCTTCCATCCAATCTTGGAAGGTCCAGCGTTCTCCTTGTTGAATCCACCCCATGTAAGGACAGTCCGTAATATTCTCAAGGGTTTGAATAGAAGAAAGGCTATTTTCCTTAGCTAATGCTATCGAAGAAATAAAAAGAAATAATAGAAATATTCGTTTCATCATAGACGAATTTTATCGATATAGGTAGATTTTTCTCAAGTTGAAACATGGTAATTTTTAGCTAGAGTCTTAAAGCTTGCCACTTGTGCGTCTTCCCACTCTTTGGGCTTCCCTAATTCTTTAGCCATTAATGAAGCTACCACAGGAGCAATTTTAATCGAAAGTTCTGCATCTAGAAGAAGACAACGTGTACGTCTTGAAAGAAAATCTTCAACAGAACGTGCCATTTCATACCGAACAGCATATAGGACTTCTCCTGCTAGGTATGGAAGTTTAGGATTAAGAAACTGATCTAGTGAGGGATCTTCAGCAATGACTTCTCTCACTTTTTCTCCATCGGTTCCGTAAGTACTCCAAGGATCTAAAGGATCCACGTTTTCCATCCATCCATGGAGTTTAAGGTCTTGAGTTTTACAAGGGATATCCCCAAGGTTACCGACGAGAAGAGCTTTCCCAATGACATCTTCAGCCATTTTTCGGTAAGTTGTCCATTTACCTCCAGCGATTGTAATAAGCCCTGAGTCAGAGACAAGGATCGAATGTTCTCGCGAAAGTGCTGCTGTTTTTTTATTTCCTTCTTCAGCGATCAGCGGTCTTAGACCAGCAAAAACGCTGAGAATATCTCCTCTTGTAGGATGGCGCGTCAGATATTTTCCTGTTTCTTTTAGAATAAAATTGATCTCTTCATCAAGAGGAACCGGTTCTAACGTCGGGTTTTTGACTGGGGTATCTGTTGTTCCAACAAGAACTCTTTCATGCCAGGGAACCATAAACAGAACGCGCCCATCTTCTGTATGTGGAATGAGGATCGCTGTTTCGCTTTCAAGAAAGCTTTTATCTAAAATAATATGGACACCTTGACTCGGTTGTACAATTTTGGGAACTTTAGGGTTATCTAAAGAGCGGACATCATCTGAAAAGATTCCAGTTGCATTGATAACCACTTTCCCTTTGATCTTATGGATATCTCCTGTTTCACGGTCTTCAACTTCAATACCGTTAATGTGGTCTTTATCTTTTAAAAGGCCTATGACTTTCATGTAATTAAGAACACTAGCCCCGTGATCAACAGCTGTTTGAGCAAGGGTAAGAGCTAAGCGAGAGTCATCGAATTGTCCGTCATAATAAATGGTTCCTCCACGAAGATCTTTTTGCTCAATCGTTGGGAGAACGGAAATTGTTTCATCTCTTGAAAGGTGTTTAGAAGGTTCTAGCCCTAAACTTCCTGCTAGCATATCGTAAATCTTCAGCCCAATCCCATAAAAGGGACCTTCCCACCAGTGATAGCTAGGAACAAAAAAAGCTCGGTGACAGATCAAATGAGGAGCATTCCGGCAAAGCCGTCCTCTTTCTCTTAATGCTTCAAGAACAAGAGTAATGTTTCCCTTTTGGAGGTATCGGAGTCCACCATGAATGAGTTTCGTGCTTCGACTTGAAGTGGCTTTGGCAAAGTCATGTTGTTCCACAAGGAGAGTTTTAAGGCCTCTGGAGCTACTATCTACAGCAGCGCCAAGTCCTGTAGCCCCGCCGCCAATAATAATGATATCCCACTCTTGATCGAGTTTTTGAATCATTTCATCTCTATTCATCAAACTCTCCCCACATTTTGGCACATTTTATTGCATGATGCCATAGGGCCATTTCATGGGCACGTTTCTCATCATCAAATTCTGGGTCAAAGCGTTGATCTTCTTTCCAAAGAGTTTTCAGTTCTTCTTGGTCTCTCCAATATCCTACACTTAACCCTGCTAAAAAAGCAGCTCCAATAGCTGTGAGTTCACTCCACTTTGGACGGATAACAGGAAGGTTCGCTAAATTCACCTGGGCTTGCATTAGTAGGTCATCTCGGACAGCCCCCCCATCCACACGGATTTCATTAATTGGAACGTTTTTCTGAATCACTTCAAGAATGTCGGTGACCTGTAAGCAAATCCCTTTGAGAGCAGCTCGAGCAATATGACCTGAAGTGGTTCCTCGAGTCAGTCCCACAATAATTCCACGCGCATTGGGATCCCAATGAGGAGCCCCTAGTCCTGTAAACGCTGGAACGAAAACAACCCCTTCCGAAGAGGGGACACTATTGGCTAAATTCTCGACTTCATCAAATGTTTTAATAATTCCTAGAGAATCTCGAAGCCACTGAACAACAGCTCCACCAATAAAGACACTCCCTTCTATTGCGTAATGTGTTTCTCCGTTCACCTGATAAGCAATGGTAGTGAGGAGATTATCACAAGGTTTGGGAGGCTTTGTACCTGTGTTCATCAAAATAAAGCATCCCGTTCCATAGGTCACTTTGCCCATTCCTTTCTCGAAACATGTCTGTCCAAAAAGAGCTGCTTGTTGATCTCCAGCAATTCCTCCTATAGGAATCAGTGTTGAGCAGACATCTTCGCTACAGTCCCCATAGACTTCACTAGAGCTTTTGACTTCTGGAAGCATTTCAGGAGGAATATCTAAGATTTTTAAAAGTTCTTCGTCCCATTTTCCTTCATGAATATTATACAGAAGAGTTCTTGAAGCATTTGTGACATCAGTAACGTGTTGTCTTCCTTCTGTCATTTGCCAAACAAGCCAGCTGTCGACCGTTCCAAAAGCAAGTTCTCCTTTTTCAGCCTTGGCTCTAGCACCTTCAACATGATCAAGAATCCAACGAATTTTTGTTCCTGAAAAATAAGGATCAAGAAGAAGACCTGTCTTTTGTTTAAAAAGGGGTTCTAAGCCATCCGCTTTCAATTTTTTACAAAACTGCGTTGTACGCCTATCTTGCCACACGATTGCATTATAGATGGGGCGAGAGGTTTTCCTATCCCATATAATTGTTGTTTCTCGTTGGTTAGTAATTCCAATTCCTGCCATATCACGTAAATTCAGGCGAGCATGAGCCATTGCTTCGGTCATAACAGACGCTTGCGTTGCCCAAATATCCATTGGATTATGTTCGACCCATCCTGGTTTTGGGAATATTTGGTGAAACTCTCTTTGAGCGAGTCCGACGACTTCTCCATCGTGATTCACAATGAGAGCTCTTGAACTTGTGGTTCCTTGATCTAGCGCGAGTATATATTTCATATCGATTCTTATGGGTTATACCCAAAGCTAACTTATGGAATTGTTTGGGTATAATGCGATGCTGTCTAAGTCATGCATCCCTTACTTGTACCTTTCAACGGGTTGTGCTATATGTCAACAGAAATCTTTAAAAAAGGCTGAAAAGGCAAAAAAGAACAGAAATTGATGAAAGGGATAGGTTCATAATGAATATCTTCTGGGGTGAACTCATTGGAACACTTCTTCTTATTTTACTTGGAGATGGAGCTGTTGCAAATGTTCTTTTAAAACGATCAAAAGGGGAAAAGGGAGGATGGATTGTGATTAGTACGGGTTGGGGATTTGCTGTTTCTATAGCTGTTTATACGATTGGGTGGGCCACTGGAGGACATATTAATCCTGCGGTTACATTTGGTCTTGCTGTAGCAGGGAAAACTCCTTGGAATCTTGTTCCAACCTATTTTATTGCACAGTTGATTGGAGCCTTTATTGGCGCGGTCCTTGTTTGGGCAACTTATTATCTCCACTTTGGAAAAAGTGAAAATAAGACACATAAACTTCTGATTTTTTGTACACAACCCGCAATCCGTCATAACACTTGGAATTTTGTAACAGAACTCATTGCAACAGCGGTTTTATTGATCGGAGTACTAGGAATTTTTAATATCCATAATGGGATTGGTAGCGGCATTGGACCTTTTGCTGTAGGACTCCTTGTCTTTAGTATCGGTTTATCTCTCGGTGGACCCACAGGTTATGCCATTAATCCCGCCAGAGATTTAGGACCACGAGTTGTTCATGCTCTTTTTCCTATTCAAGGAAAAGGGGATTCTGACTGGGATTATGCATGGATTCCGATTGTAGGGCCCCTTCTTGGTGCTGCTATCGGAGCTTTTATTTATCAAAACTTTGTGAGCCTACTTATTCCCTTATGAACCTAACCCACTCTTCTAAAATTTTTATTTTTGTCTCTTTTTCTGAGAGTTTTTGCTTGATTTCTTGCCATACTTTCTTAAGTATGTGCATCAAAATTAAACAAAAACTTTGGGAAAAATCTTTCAAAAATCCAATCATTCATAATAGTGGGATAGGTCCATGACCGTTGCTGATATAGCGCTTTATTCCTTTTTCTTTTTGATTTTGAGTTGGGGTTCCAAACGCCTCCCGTTTGTTCCTCTTCTTTGCTTGCTTCTTGGAATTATTTGGGGTTTTTTTGGCTCTCAACCTGATAGCACCACCCTCCAATTTGTTGCAAAAATTGCCCTTGTTTTCTTCCTTTTTGTTGAGGGAGCAAAACTCCACATTCCGAAAATTCTCCACTACCAATCCGTTCGCCTTCCAACAATCGGTCTACTTGTGACGCTGGTTTTAGGGGTAGGTTTACTGAAATTTATCTTTCCACTTTCGCTCAAAGAAGCGTTCATTGTGACACTTCCTCTTTTAGCCATTGATGGGAAAGTCGTTTCACCTGCTTTTTCTTCGTATATCCCTTCCCGGATTTCACAAATGCTTAATGTGGAAGGTGCTTTTACCACATTATTTGCCTTCCTCATTCTTTCTCTTGTTCATTTGACCCATCCCTTCCATTTCTTTTTGGGGATTTTCTTTCCTTTGATTGCTGGGAGTGTTTTGGGGTATATCTGTGGTTTAGTAGGGAAAACAGCTTTAGAATGTGGGTGGGCTCAAAATGATCTTTTTCGAGGGGCCTTTTTTTTGATCCCTTTTGCGATTTTTTCTTTTTGTGAGCTTTTTCACTCCAATGGATTTATTGGCGTGATTGCGGCAGGAGTGACATTTGGGCATACCGGACGGTTCTTATGTGATTCTCTCTTTGACCTTTCAAGAAGACAAGCCCCCTATCTTTTCTATCTACTCCTTATTTTCTTTGGAATTTTTTCTCTTCATATTCTTTCGACAATGATGACGTTTAATTTAATCTTTTTTGCCCTAGCTTTCCTAACAATTGTCAGATTTTTTGCTGTTCTTATTAGCTTTCAGAAAAGTCAGTTTCAGTGGAAAACTCTGGGCTATTTTAGCTTCTTTTCGCCAAAAGGACTTATTCCTATTGCAACAGCTTTTCTTTGGACAGAATTTTTCTCTTTTGCTGATAACAGTTTGATGCTTTCTATTACATTAACAACAACCTTATTTTCCCTTCTCATACATCCTCTTTTCGCTTACCCAGTTGCCATGTCTTATGCTGAAAGAATCCATCGCTATCCCAAAGCCCCCGAACATTTTCCCACAGTCCCTCTTCCAACCTAGATATTGACGTCAAGCGTCTTGTAATGAGTTTTTTTTGCGTCGGCCGCCTTGAACGTTCCTCATAGGAATCATTTCCTATTAATGCCCACCTTATGACGACACCATCTAGTGAAACAAAAAAACTAAGAGAAAAGTTTTCCAAAAACTAATACCATCCATTAAAGTGGTGAGGTAGATTTATGGAAAAAACGTTAAAGCTAGGAAAGTACTTTGGATCGGGACTGCGTCGATTCTTTTCAGGGATGATGCTTAGCCGTGTCAGTGGATTAGGAAGAGATCTTTCTATGGCCTATGCTTTTGGCGATCACCCCATGGTTGCTGCTTTCATTGTTGCTTTTCGATTTGCAAATGTTCTCAGACGTTTCTTTGGGGAAGGTCCCCTACAGTCGGCCTTTATTCCCCAATTTGAAGGACTGAGGAATCGGAATCCAGAAGAAGCTTATGCCTTTTTTCGAAAACTCTCAATGATCATTGGGGGATTGACTTTAATTGTTATTGCAATTGGAGAAATGGGTATTCGTGGGAGTTTAAGTTTATGGTCAGAGGAGAATCAAAAGATTTTGATTCTCACAAAATGGATGCTTCCCAGCCTATTTTTTATTTCTCTATATGGACTCAATGTTTCCTTTCTGCAATGCCATAACCGTTTTTTCATCTCGAGCATGGCTCCGTTTTTGTGCAATATGATGTGGATTGCAGGAGCTTTGACATTAAAAAATCTCCCGATGGATCGAGCGATGCTTGGCTTAGCCAAATTTGTTCTTATAGGGTTCATTATTCAATGGATGATTACCGCTTTCCAGATGCTGAGTCAAATGGGAACAAAAAAGTGGTTGATGAAAGATCTTTTGCATCCTGAAGTGAAAACGCTTGCCAAAGCTTTTAGCTTGGGGGCATTTGGAGTTGGAGCGATGCAGATTAACTCTTTTCTCGATGCGATTTTTGCAAGATGTGCTCATATTAGCGGCCCTGTTTACTTGTGGTATGCAAACAGATTTCAGCAACTCGCTTTAGCTATTTTTGGGATTGCTGCTGTCAACACTCTTGTTCCGGTCTTATCTCGGGCGATTAAAGGGGGAGAAATAGAGCGAGCAAAAGGGATTTTCTCGTTTGGATGTCGGCGCGTCATATTAATCATGGTCCCCATGACGTTTGCCATTTGTATCTTAGGTTTTTCAGCGATCAACCTAGTCTTTGGTAGAGGGAATTTTACTATGTATGCTGTGAATCAAACGACGGGATGTTTAGCGGCTTATGCACTAGGACTCTTACCATCGACCCTAGTCATGTATTATTCAGCAGTCTTGTATGCAAAGGGCAACTTTAAGACACCTGCCCTTTTTTCAGTAATGACAGTGGGTATTAATATTGCTTTAAATTCACTGTTTGTTTTTGGGCTTGGTTTAGGGCCTATCTCAACAGCTTTAGCAACAAGTATCGGAGCTTGGTGCAATTTTATTGCTTTGCGCTCCATTCTAAAGAAAAAGGAATGGACAATTGGGTATCGATGGAAGGAATTTTCTGTCCTTATAGGAGGAGTCCTTATGGCAAGTGCTTTGACCTACAAAGTGGGATTTTTATTTTCTGATAAGATTTACAGCTTTGTCATCCCAGGGTTGACTTTTGTTGCCTTCTTAGGTCTTTATGGACTCACTTTTAAGAAGCGCCTGTTCGATGATCGCACCTCCGAGGCAAACCTCTCCCTGGTAAAAGACCACTGATTGCCGAGGCGTAATAGCCCGTTGGTTTTCGTCAAAGGAAACCATCAATTTATCGCCGTCTTTCTCAACAGTACAGGGCATCTCAACTTGACGATAGCGAACCTTAGCCTTGCATCTTAAGGGGAAAGTCGGGACTTCATCCACCCAAGAAACCTCCGTTGCCGAAAGTGCGGGAGCAAGAAGAGCAGGGTGATTTTCTCCCTGTGCGACAATAAGCTTCCGGTTGTCTTTATCTTTCCCAGCAACAAACCAGGCATCACCAGGGCCTCCTATTCCCATTCCCTTACGTTGTCCAATCGTATAGTAGTAGATGCCGTCGTGGGTTCCGACTTTTTCTCCTTCAACAGTCACAATCTCTCCTGGTTCATGGGGAATATACTTTTCTAAAAACTCACGGAAGTTCCGTTTCCCAATGAAGCAAATGCCTGTACTATCTTTTTTGTTGAAGACAGGAAGGTTTGCCTCCTTGGCTATTTTGCGCACTTCTGATTTCTCTAGATGTCCAATAGGAAATAAGACCTCTTTTAAAACCGCTTTTTTTACGGTATATAGAAAGTAACTTTGATCTTTCCCTTGATCTTGTCCTTTAAGGAGTTTTCCGTCAGATGTTTGGCAATAGTGGCCGGTAGCAAGAAGATCTGCACCTAAAGCTTTTGCTTTATGAAACAGGACCTTGAATTTGATCTCTCTATTGCAGAGGATATCAGGATTTGGGGTATGTCCATGCTCGAGTTCTTTCAGAAAGTGAGTAAAGACGTTATCCCAATATTCTTTAGCAAAATTAACACTATAAAAAGGGACCCCTAAGCGATCGCAAACAACGCGAGCATCTTCGGCATCTTTTTCAGCAATACAAGCACCACTTTCATCTTCCTCTTCCCAGTTTTTCATGAAGAGTCCAAATACGTCGTGCCCTGCTTGTTTTAAAAGGTAAAGGGAGGTTGCAGAGTCCACCCCTCCCGACAGAGCGACAGCAATTTTCATACAATCATTTTACATCTTTTCAGGATTAGTTTAAATGTGTATAATTATCCAAATAAATTTTTGGAAGCTCCTTTTTTTTAATGTTTTAATCTTGGATAAGTGTATGAACTCAAGTCAAAGAATTCTTGGAATCTTTATCTATATCCTTGCAGCTCTCTTTCTACTGTATGAGATGGGGCTTCAAGTTTCTCCTAGTATCATGACACGTCATCTAATGTATGAATTTAAAGTGGGTGCTGCTGCTTTAGGGGTGATGTCAGCTTTTTATTTTTATAGTTACACCCTTATGCAGATTCCTGTGGGACTCTTATTTGATCGCTTTAATGCTAGGGGGTTGATCACGGGTGCGGTTCTCCTTTGCTCGATTGGAACCTTTTTCTTCGCTTTTACCCATCATATTGGTTGGGCTGCGTTTGGTCGTTTTCTCATGGGTATTGGTTCTGCTTTTGCTTTTGTTGGGGTCCTGATTCTTGCTGCACGTTGGTTTGAAGCCAAATATTTTGCCCTTTTAGTAGGAATAGCACAGTTTCTTGCAGCTTTGGGTGCTTTAGGAGGAGAACTCCCGCTTGCTGCAATGCTTGAACATTGGAATTGGCGAACAGTAATGGTTTTACTGGGATCTATTGGAATTATTTTAGCACTGATGTGCTCTATGATCATTCGGGATCATCCTGATCAAAAACGTCATATTCCAAAGAGACATGATCTTTTCAGAGAGCTAAAAGAGATTGCAAAATCAGCTCAGACCTGGTGGATTGCGCTCTATTCTTTTTGTGGCTGGGGACCTGTTGCTGTTTTTGCAGCCCTTTGGGGCGTTCCTTATCTTAAAGTCCGTTTTCAAGTGCCAACGACCCGGGCTGCGCTTGCAATGGCACTTCTATGGATAGGATTAGGAGTTACAAGTCCCTTTATAGGATGGCTTTCAAATAAAATTGGTAGAAGACGTCCTGCGATGATTGTGTGCTCAGCAATTGGTCTTATCTGCTCACTGATCCTTTTTTATGTTCCAACGATTACTTTCACGCACGCGTTTATTCTTCTGTTTGGTTTTGGAATCGCTGCCAGTGGACAAATCCTTTCTTTTGCTCTGATTAAAGATAATAATCGCCCTTCAACAACAGGAACTGCGATCGGACTCAATAATATGACAGTTGTAGCAGGAGGGGCTATTTTTCAACCGATGGTGGGTTTTTTACTTCAACTGTATTGGAATGGAGCAAAAGATGATTGGGGGGTTCCACTCTATTCGATTGAGAACTACCATGTGGGTCTTATAATCGTTCCTATCTGTTTTTTTGTTGGGCTTGTTTCCAGCTGTTTTTTTATTAAAGAAACTTATTGTCGTCCTAAGTATGATGCGATGCTTTAAGTTTTTACCACAGTGAGTGTAGACAATGCAGAGAGTCGGTAAATCTCTGTGATCTCTGTGGTAAAAATTATAAAAAAGTGGTATTCTTATTGCTATGAAAAAACTCTTACTGCTTTTTTTTCCTTTTACCCTTTGGGCGCAGACTCTTTTTGTTCTCTTTGATGCTGGGGAAACAGTAGCACTGACCCCTGTTGCAAAAGAGTTAGAAAAAAGAGGAGAAGAGGTAACGGTTTTGAAATTCGACCCCAAAACCCGTAATCGCTATGCTCCACTTTCCCCAGAAGAAATTGAGAAGTACCACCCAGATGTTTTGGTTGTTGGAGATGCATCGTATCTTCAGTTGCAGTTTCTTAAGGCTTTAAAGGGAAAAGCAAAGACAATCTGTTACTATGATAATCCACTTGAGATCGATAAGATACCTTATGCAGCTCTCATTCGAGAGTTTGAAAAAGAAGTGGATCTTTTTTTAGTTCCCAGTGGATTGGCTGCTCAATCGTCTTCAGCCCCCAATTGCCAGATTGTAGGAAATCCAGACCTTGATCGTTTTGAGCAAGAAATTCAATCACTATCCGTTTCTTCTGGGAGAATTACCTATTTCGGAGGCTATGATTCAGATTATGAGGAAGCTTTTAAAGCCTTTGTAGCAATTTATAAAGACTATAAAGGGGAAGTGATTGTTCGTCCCCATCCCAAAACAAATGGAAAGCTCGAAAAAAAATGGACAGAAGGGACTTCAATCAAAGTTGGAGACTCTTTATCAACCCTTGAGGCTGTTGGTGTTTCAGAGCGGATCATTATTCATCGTTCTTCCTTAGGAACTAAGGCCGCGATTGCAGGAAAAAAAGTGTTTTCGATTGAGTCAGATGGGTCCATCCATGAGATTCGTCATACAAGAGAAAGTCTTAATGTCCCTTCTGGGGCGACTGAGAAGATTGCTGATCTTCTTTCACAAAAAAGCTAATGATTAGAGCCAGTAATAAAGAAATGGGAAGAACTGTTAAAGCAACAATATAATCGTTTTTGGTGTAGATTTTCAATCGATTAATAGGTTCCAATTCCGTTGATAACTTCAGTAGAAAACCAATTAGGGGCTGAAAAATAGGAGCTCCAAAAGCAATACAAAGCATATTGGTAAATCCCATTGCTATCCCTTTGTTTTTATGGCTCACATAGGTGTTTGCTAAGGCAAAGCTCAATGCATAAGAACTGCAGAAAAATCCGAAGAGGAGCATTAAAACAAACATTACTGGAAGGGGAATGTCAGGAATATAGATAATTGAAAGGGAAAGAACTAAAGAGATAAGGGTGCCCCAAATCATAATGGGGCGTCTTTTAGTGATATAGACTGACATCCAGCCGAGGGTAAGTGTCCCAATACATCCGCCGATAAAGTAGGTCGAAGCAACAAGAGCAGAGAGTTCAACAGAGATTTTATATCGATTCTCAAAATAGGGAATTCCCCATAGGGCAGCAAATGCAGGGAAAATGGCAAAGACTAAACCTGCATAGATTCCATTGATCCATAGAGGTTTGATTGAGAGGATTTTGATAAAACTTTTTCCGGTTGATCGTAAGCTTTCTTTAAGACTAATACCATCATGGAGGGGTTGATCATGATCGGGATAGTCATGAATAATAAATATAGAAAGAAAGGTTAATAAGAGGCCGATGACAGCCACTCCAATCATTGTTTCCCGCCAACCAAAAGCAGTCACAGCTTGTGCAAGTCCACCTTCTCCGATCACACCTCCCCCTAAAGCTAGAAATTCGGTTAGAGCCACGATAAGGGTGAAAAGAGCAGGTTTAAACCACCTTGATCCTAAACAGAACGCACAAATGATTGCAGGAGATGTTGTGAGCCCCATAAGCATTCGACTGACTTGACCTTCCCAAAAGTAGTGAGAATAGCCAAACCATCCAATCGATATGGAGCAAATTAAAAAACTGATTTTTATGATCCGGCGTGGACCCCAAAGATCGACAAGCATCCCCGCTGGAATTTGCATCACGATATAGGTATAAAAAAAGCTCGAAGTGAGAACTCCAATTTTTATCACATCGATTTGATAGGTTTTCATGAGTTGGGGGATCATAACGCTTGGAGCGCCTTGCAACAAAAAGGTAAAAAGACCAAAAGTCGCTGCTAAGCCCCAAACAAGCCAGGGACGTATTTTAAGGGTATGAAAAGAATCCATCAACTTCATACTGTGATTTTATTGAAGTTGATGGATTTTAGACTACTATATTTTACGCGTATAGATCTAGATCTAACAAACCAGTTGTATGCGTACGGTCTTGGAATTGATAAGGGTGTTGATGCGGCGCAAGACCAGGTACACTCATCATAGGTGGTAGATATCCTCCAGTACGCATCACCGCAGGGAATGCGTGTGGATGCTTAGGTGGTAATACCATCGATTGACTTGTCTGCATATCCCTTGTAGGTCTAGGATCACGAAATTTTGTTGGTGCTGATGCTGGATATTGTGTTGGAGGCGACATATATTCATCCACCATTTCCCAACCTTTTTGCCAAGTACGTGCGGCATCTTCAGCAACGGTTTCAGCATGATCAGCTCTATCTGGAGAAGGTTGATATTCCAAATACGATCTAAAGACAGCTTGGTCAACCATCGCTTTAAACGCAGCTCTGGATTTATACATCGCAACACTCTCTTCTGCTAAAGGGGTAATCCAGCGGTTTAAGAAGCCTCGGACAGCAGGAGTTGCAGCTTCTGCTCCTCTTCGGGCGGCTGAATAAGCTGTTTCTGTTGCTTTTTCAGAACCGGAAAGGTTTTCCCAGCTCAAGGTGACTTGAATCGCTTTGAGTTCTCCTCTAATTGCTTTCATTTGTTGCTCTAATGCATGGAGTTCAGTGTAGGCTTGATGATAATCGTCTTCAATGAGCGCCCCATTGACTCTTTCGAGGTTTCTCACAAGTAGTTGTGTTGCTTTGTAGAGACGTTTAATTTGAAGGTTTCCTTTTGAAGGGTCTTCACTTTCTTTAATTTTTAACAGCCCTAACTGATTCTTAAGTTGAATCAGAAGTTTCTTGTGGCGTTCATCGATCTGAGCTTTGATTTCAGGATCTACGGAACCCCTCTCGCGTTTTTGGCTTTGGGCAGCAGCAACTAGAGATTTCATTTCTTCAGTGTAAGCCCGTTTCTTTTCGGCATGTGCATGATAGGGATCAAATTGTTCATTCAGCCACTTAATATGTCCTAGAACAGCTTCGCGCGGAGTTTTTAAGTGTGTTTGAACTTGGTCGACAACAACCCCTTTGATTGTTTTGTTCAAAATCCGTCCAAGGGCTTCGTGCAATTCTTCTTCAATTTTGTGATACTTTTGTTGAAGTGCAGCCTCACACTCTTGCCTTGTAACGGCTCCTGTAAGGTGACCAGGACGATGTTCAGCTTCAAATCGAGCGACAAGTTGAGCTTCGGGAATATCATTAACATCTGGAATATCACTATAAAGCTCTCGAAGAAGACTTGTCGTACTTGGTCTTAAAGCACGGTTTGCATGTCTTAAAACATCGAGCAGGGTTTGATTCATCCGTTCTTTTTCTTGAAGTTGTTCATATCCAAAAATGATAAGATCGCGGACAACACCCTTGATGATGTTATCGGTTTGCTCTCCCATTGCAGCACCAAGGCGTTCAACAAAAGAAGCTTGTTGTCTTTGAAGAACTCCTGGAGTCATTTCTCCCTTTTCTCGTAGGAGTGTAAAGAGGTTATTCACAAGTTGATTGACAAGACGTTTTCCATTATCACCTTCTTTAATCACTAGTTCACCGGCTTCTTCTCCGAGAATTTTTTCAAATTCTTGGATTTGCTTCAGAAGAAGCGCATCGACGTTGTAGTTAATATGCTTGTCGGAGTAGATGGCATCGCTCATCGTTTCTAAAACGGTATTTGCAATTTCCATTTGATGGACTGCGCCACGTGCAATAAACTTCATAATAAAGGTTGCAATCGCATTCAGAATGCGGTAACGACTAAAGGTTCCAATTGGGAATTCATCAATCGCTTTATCGACGACTTGTTTAATGAGTTTTTCTTGAGAACCCTTATTGAGTCCTTCAAGAATTTGAATCATTTTGTGTTCTTTGTCATTGACTCCATGCTCACCCGTTCCATCTTGTTTCCAAATCCGTTCTGCAAAGAGAAGAGCAAGGACTCCGTTATTGATTCCACGGACAATGCCATGATGTCCTTTTAACGGTTGATTCGAAGGGTTAAGCATGGCATTTTGTGCGTTATGAACGAGTGATTTACTAAATTCACTGGTAAAGTGTTTGACGAGTTTGAAAACGAGCCAATTGAGGAATCCAAAATTCACACGTGAATTCGCATCCATTAATTTATTGAGCTCTTCCATGAAGATTTTTTCTCGTTCTCTCTTATTTGTGAGTTGTTCAGTAGAACCATCGTATGGAATTTTTTCAATACGTTCAAGAATAGCCTCAAATCTTTGCTCACTTGTTTTAGGATCAAGTCCGCAATAGCTGCTAATGACCTTAAATGTTGAGAACATTGAGAGATTATGAGCCAGAAGTCTTTCTTCTCTGTCAATTTCACCTTGCTTCACTGGAGGTGTCAGCGTCCCTTCTTTAAGGGTTCTGTCAGCCTCAAAGTCGGCACTCATTTTGGCAACAGCAGAAGCTGGAGATTCTTCCGGTCCCACTCTACCCACAACTTGCATCAGAGGACCTGAATCAAACAAAGCTTTAAGAACTTTAAGAGCTTCTGCAGGGTGTCCTTGTCTAACCAATCTTTGAGCTTTATCTACTTCAGCATTCACAGCTCTTTCATCTGATGCGCTTAATTCATCAGAAAGGCGAACAGCAACATCGAGATAAGATTGGATTTGAGCATGAATTCCAGTAAGCAATTCATCAAGCCCTTCGATATGAGGACTCGATTCAAGGATCCCAAGAGCCACATCGATATTTCGAGAAAGTTGTTCAGGAGTTGTTGCTTCAAGATCAAGTAACTCTAAACTTCTGACCGATTGTTCTAAATTATCGATATTTAAAATAAGCTCAAAAGCTTCCCAAAGGACTCCTGTTGGAGCTTCAGCTCTTCTTTCAAAGAGGGCAGCCCCCCATTCTATTTGTTGGGCAGGGCGCAAACCATGGTCTGTTTCTCTTAATTGTCCACGTCTTTCCATAGCTCTATAAAGAGCTTGATAGAATGTATTTCTGTGCCTTTCAATAAGTACATAAAGAGATGAACGGCTTGATACAGCTTCTCGCATTAAGAATCCGGTGACAAGCCCTTCCATCGTATCTAGGTTACGGCCACGGCCTCTTTCACTTCTGAAAAATACTGTAATTCCTTCAAGCTGAGGATAGGCTGCTTCAATCCCAATCAGATCATTATCTAGAGCTCTTTGCATGGTTGCTTCACTGCGCTCAGTCCTTTCAGCCGTGAACATTCTAAGGTCTCGTTCTAAATGCATAAAAGGTGGAAGTGTTTCTGCTTCAGCAGGGGATCCCATCCAACTTTCGACTTGAGATCCTACCATTCGAGCTACACTTTCTACAGGCTGCATGACTGCTTCTGGAAGGGGAATTCCCATTTGTCCAGCACTGGATCGAAGAGCCTCTAATCCTCTATCAATCACTGAGACTTCTCGCTGACTCCTTTGCCCAGCTTCAGAAAGTACTGTTCTCAAAATCAGTAGAGCTTGAATGAAATCTTTTCCTTCATTTGCTCGATGAGCTTGTTGGAGGCCTTCTAAAAGGGAAGGGCTCAGTCGAAAACCTGTATCGATATGACTTGCAATAAGGGCTTTGATTCGAGCTCCAAATTCAGGATGCATCATAATCGTTGGATGCTCCTCAATTAAGGAAATGACGCCCTCAACTTTTCGGGCAAGTGTCTTTGTTGAATCATCACGAGAGGGTTCAAAGCGAGCAAGTTCTTCAAAATGTTGCAGTTCTAATATGTAACCAACCGTTGCAAAAAGAGTTGCTTTTTCCTTAGCTGTTTCAATCGTTTCTTCTGGTCGGGTCATTTCTTCTCCCCACGCTCTTTTTTCAGCAATATATCCTTCGCCGTATTGATATCTTTCAGCTACATGATTAAAACGCATGGCCATTTGATAATAGGCTAAATGAAAATCTGGGCCATCAATGCATCTTGCGTCTTCAGTATCGTTAATCATGACCTCACGAATAAATGAGACGAGATGAGTATCTAGATCATCAACCAAAGATCCTCCACTGCTAGCGATTTTATCTAAAACATACCTTTGCACCCCTTGAAAGTGAGGATGATACTCTTCAAGCGCCCTTAAATCTCTTGAAAGGGTTTGTGAAACATAGCGCGGTAAATAAGCGCCCTGATTTGTTCGGAATTTTTTAAGATCATAAACTAGCTTTTGAAGCGGGGATAGTTTTGGCTCGATCCTTAAACCTTCATCGGAAGCTCCAAACACCCCACCAAGCTCTTGGACAGCAACTTTTTTTGCTTCTCGGGCAACCATTCCCAATGTTTTGTTCACTAAACCGGTATGGGCTTGAATTTCCCCATTCATGAAAGCGACTGCAGCTTTAACAGGTCCCTCTAAACGCGCCGTATCATAACCATCCAAAGCTCGGTCCGTCACATTAGCAAGCTCTAATTTTAAATCTGTTAGCGGTTTAAGGTAGGTTTCCCATGATTGAAAGCGGGAGTAATTTTTAAAATTATCTTTTGATGGCGCCTGGGTCAAGGCATCAATTTTCTGATTGACTTTAGCTGCTGCAGCTTGAAAAGCTTCATAATCATTTTTTTCTGCTGCAACATAGAGTTCTTCTAATGCACTTTGTAATTCTTTAATGGGTCCTGGTGCATTTCCTGTAAGATGACGCAGCTCTCCTAACCAGGGGAGAATGCTAACTAAAGCAACACCGCCATTTACAACACTTGCCCAAGATCCAAAAACGCCATTGATAACAGCGGCGGCTCCTGTTGGAAAAATGAGATTAGCCATGGGATTACCTTTTTTATTATTTTATTTAATATATTATTATAACATATTTTGTAATAAAGTGTTGTCTTAAATAATTTATTATTATAAATTTAAATATAGTAAAAATTTTAATATTATTTTTAAAATTTTTGTTATAAAAATTAAAGTATGAAAAGAGACAAGAAATTTCTTGAATTTAACGAAGAAGAATTACGCCTTCTCCAAACGGGTGGGGACGTCTATCCCTGGCAAAAATGGGGTCCCTATGTCTCTGAACGCTCCTGGGGGACTGTCCGAGAAGATTATAGCTCAGATGGGAACGCCTGGGACCATTTTCCCTATGAAATGGCTCCTTATCGCGTCTATCGCTGGGGAGAAGATGGGATTGCTGGGATCTCTGATCGGTACCAAGTTCTAGCGCTTACTCAAGCCTTCTGGAATGGAAAAGACCCCATTTTAAAAGAAAGACTTTACGGTCTTGGTACCCATCAGGCAAATCATGGGGAGGATGTAAAGGAGTATTACTATTACCTTGATTGTCTTCCTTCTCATGCCTATATGAAGTATCTTTACAAGTATCCTTGTGCTGAATACCCCTATGAGAAGCTTGCAGAGGAAGGGCGAAAGCGGAATGTAGAAGATCGGGAATATGAGCTAATCGATACAGGGATTTTCGATGACAATCGCTACTTTGACATTACGATTGAGTATGCCAAGGAGGGGAAGGATGATCTTTGCATCAAAATCGATATTTTTAATCATTCTGATCAAGAAGAGTCTATCCATGTGATTCCACAGATCATGTTTCGCAATACTTGGAGTTGGGGCGATCAAAAACTTCCTCAACCTCTCCTAAAGCAAAGCGAACATGAACCGATCAATGCTCACTGCATCGAAGGTGATGATTCAATGATGGAACCTCCTGTTCGACTCAATTTTGATTACCATTTGGGGAAACGGTATTTTTATGCTGATGAAAGAGCAGAGGTTCTTTTTACCAATAACGAGACCAATCGAGAACAGATCTATGGGGAAAAAGGAGGGAATCCTTACACTAAAGATGCCTTTCATCGTTACATTATCCTGGGCGAAAAGGATAAGGTGAATCCTGAGACAAAGGGCACAAAGGCTTGTTTCTACTTTCGTGATCTAAAAATTGCTCCAGGAACATCAAAAGCTCTTTATCTCCGCTTATCTAATGCTGAGTTAGATCACCCTTTAACAGGGGTGGAAGAAATCATCCATAAGCGAAAAGTGCAAGCCGATCAATTCTATGAAAAGATTCATCCGAAAGGCGCAACAGCAGAAGAAAAACAGATTCAACGGCAAGCTTTAGCAGGGATGCTTTGGAGTAAGCAGATTTATCTTTATGATGTCAATCAGTGGCTGAAAGGGGATAACCCAGAAGTACCTCCTCCAGTTTCACATCAGAACTTGCGCAATACGCACTGGAAACATTTGATCTCGAAACGGATCCTTTCGATGCCGGATAAATGGGAGTATCCTTGGTTTGCTGCATGGGATTTATCCTTTCATTGTATTGCTTTAGCACTTCTCGATATGGAATTTGCAAAAGAGCAGCTTTGGTACCTTCTTTTTGATCAGTTTCAACATCCTAATGGTCAAGTTCCAGCCTATGAGTGGGAATTTTCAGACTTAAATCCTCCTGTTCAAGGATGGGCAGCTCTCCGCCTTTTTTATATGGAAGAGAAAAAAACAGGAAAAAGAGACTATAAATTTCTGAAAAAGTGTTTTCATAAACTTCTCCTCAATTTTGTTTGGTGGGTGAATAAAGTGGATGCCAAAGGAAACAACGTCTTTGAGGGGGGATTTTTAGGGATGGATAACATTACGGTTATCGATCGAAGTCGAGCCATTCCAGGAGGAGGGAAACTCGAGCAATCCGATGGAACCGGTTGGATGGGTTTTTTCTGCATCAACCTCATGCGGATGGCTTTAGAGTTAGCAAAGCAAGATCCTGTTTATGAAGGGATGGCAGTCAAATTTTATGAGCACTTTGTCTACATTGCCAATGCTTTAGTCAATGCAGAAAACAGAAAAGTTCAAAATTGGGATGAAGAGGATGGCTTTTTCTATGATGTCTTAACCACGACCGAAGCCGATAAACATACACGCATCAAAGTCCGTTCTCTTGTCGGGCTCATTCCTCTTTTTGCAGTTGATTGCATTACGCAGGAAGATTTGCTCCAATTTAAGGAATTTGCCAGTAGCTTCCATTGGTTTACTGAAAACCGTCCTGATCTCTGTAAACGGTGCGTGACACCGATTCAAGAAGAAGGGAAAACAAAGTACCTTTTGACTCTAATGGAGCCCAGTAAGATTGAAAGGATCTTAAAAAGAGCATGGGACCCCGAAGAATTTCGTTCAGATTTTGGTCTGCGAAGCCTTTCTAAATTTCATGAAAAAAACCCCTATGAACTCCTCGATAATCGGATCAAATATGAACCAGGAGAAGCAGAGTCGATTCTGATGGGAGGGAATTCGAATTGGCGTGGCCCTATCTGGTTTCCCACATCTTATCTCTTTATTGAAGCTTTGAAAAATCTGAACCGATATGCAAGTACACTCATTACCGTGGAAGGGACGACGCTTGAAGAAATGGCCTGTTATTATGCAACCAGTATGATCAATCTCTTTAAACAAGATGCATCAGGTAAACGACCTATTTATGGTGACTATGAAAAGTTTCAAACCGATCCTCATTTCCGCGATCATATCCTCTTTTATGAGCATTTTCATGGAGATACTGGGCGAGGACTCGGAGCCTCGCATCAGACAGGGTGGAGTGGCTTAGTGGCTAACTTGATTGACGAGTGGGTAGATAGGATCTAGAACTTTCCACGCTGCAGAAATATAGGTAAAGGGGTAGCGATCTATTCCTTGGTTTTGGTCGGGATGGGTGATTAGACTAGCTATCATAAAGTTTTTCTTTACCTCTGTTCGTTTCCAATCGTTTCCCACTAATAGAACATAACGGGCTGCGCGGATATCATCTTCAGATTTAATTTTTTCATCTATTTTAAAACCTTTAAGATCGGTGATCCTTTGCTTTAATGCATTGAACTCATCTGCAGATTTATTTTTATCAATCTTCCTAGGGGTATAGTCAAGGTCAGGAAGAGGGGACCTAGGATCATCAATGTATGATAAAGCTGCTAGAATAACAGCTACTGGAATTCCGATAATCATTGCATTATTCATGATATGAAAGGGGGTTTTCCAATTCACAGAATACCAAGGTAAAGAAGAAGGAAAACAATAATTTGCAACCATTTTCCCTATTTTACTTCCTAAAAGGAAAAGATATAAGGATCCAAAAAAGTGCAATGGAATTGTACGATTTAATGATTCATCAGGATACCTCACTGATCCACTAAAAAGGGTAATGATGATAACGGTTGAAAAAGTATAGGATAAAGAGATCCAATAGGAAACTAAAACTCCCAGAGAAAAACCTCCAATCAAGCTAATCGTTTTATCTCGACCTGTTTGGAGTGTATCCATCTGACTACAGATAAATTCCCCAGGTAGCAGTGCACTATGTCCTATAGCTTTTAAATCAACGATTTCATTTAGATAGATTGGAGATACAACATAAGCCAAAAGATTATTGAAAAGATGTAGAGGGGTTTTTAAGGAGACTGAATACCATGGACTTGGAGTTTGGGCGGGATAACGGTATTCTCTTATTTTTTGACCAATTTTTGCCCCGATAATGATTGAAAGGCTAATTGCGATAATCCTTCTATTAAGAAAATCAGGAACTTCACCGCACTCACTTTTTGCTGCATTAAATTGCCCAGCATAAATGATAAATGCTGAAAAAGAAGCAAACGTATAACTTAAAGGAATAAAGCAAGAAGTGATGCCAGAAAAGGTCGCTAAAGCAAGGGCAATCGTAGCCAGTTCATTTTTTGTGCGTGTTTCTTTCACATAGGAGTAGATCGACTGTCCAGGAATATTAAGAGCTGTTGTAATCATGTCTCTTCTAAAAAAAATTAGACAAGATTATGCAAATTTTTTCTTTTTTCAGAAGAAAAAAGAGCTCTAAGGAAGAGCTCTATTAGATTAATTGATAATTTTAGTAGATAGCATTGCGCCAGCGCCATACAAGACGCTTTCTTGCCATGTAACGTTTGGATAATTTAGGTAAGTTGAGATCATAGAAGTTAGACATGCCGTCATAATAAAGGGAACAGCATATTCATAAATCTTTTGGATTTTTTTATCTTTTGAAACGTAATCTTTTGTCGAAAGAGTGATAGGTGTTGAAAGCCAAACGACTCCAGCTGAAATTTGAACTTTTGCTGGAACAAAAGATCGAAGGGAATCTCTTTTTGTAATAGATTCAACTCCAAGAGAAATTCCACTATTGATGACAAGTGCGGCAAGCCCTCTAAAAGCCCCATAGTAAGTTCCTGCGACTAATGATGCAATTGTATATATCCTCCTTAAAAAAAATAATTCAAACGGGAAGATTTTACTTTATTTTTTTATTTTAGTAAATATAAGTTTTTTAAAATTAAATGATTACATTTGATTATATAGATTAGTTTATCTTCGTAGAGGAGTGATAGATTGAGACTTTTTAAAACCTATCATTGAGCCGAGAATGCCTGAGGCAAAGATAAGGGGAATTCCCCAAAGTGCCCAGTACCAGGTATAGAGCCCTTCTTCACCAAAATAGAGGTAGGAAAATGCTCCCCAAATCAGTCCTGTAAGGATACTTAAGAGGGCTCCTAAAGATGTGGCGCGCTTCCAATAGAAACCTGCAAGCAGAGCAAAAGAAAGAGCTGCAACGGGGATATTGGCTAGGATCAACTTATCGAGAATTCTATCAATGAGAGTGTTTCCAAGGATGTAGGAAAGAAGGGCAAAAGAGAGTGTTAAGAGCATTCCCCGTTTATAGCTTTCAGTTGTATTCCAAAAATCGGCAATAACCATGGAACTCATCGCACTCCAGACCCCTGCGAGCGTTGTTGCTGTAATCATAAAGAGGGTTGCATAGGCAATACCCTTAAAACCGATAGGGAAGTATTCATTAATGATTGTAGGAATCGCTAGTTCTGGGGAGGGGATTTCAATTCCAGAAGCTTTGAGAAATGCAGTGGAAAGGGTTCCGATTCCATACAAAATAAAGACAAGGATTGCAGCAAGAGATGTCGCAACAAAGGCTGTTTTTTTATCTTTTGCGGAGAAAATTTTTTGGCCATACCATGGAGCTAAAATGTAGGTAAACATCGTAAGAATGATTAGGGAAATCACGAAACGTGTGGGGAGAAGATGAGGGAGGTCTGGAAGGGGGTTAGATGCATGATTTTTCGTAAAAATGAGAAATAGAGGAAAGATCAAGCAGACCAGGAGAAAACTAATGACATCTGTCCGAATAATAGCAACGAGCCCCCCACGAAGCGTCATCACTAAGATCAAGAGGCAAAGATAGCCACTAAGAATCCACTCGTTTGATGCTGGAAAAATAGGGGTAAAGATAACGGTGACTGATCTAACGTAAGTGGCAGTGAATCCTACCATTGCCAGCAGAAGAGAAAGAGAAGCAACCTTTGCGATAGGGGTTCCATAACGCTTTCTAAAGAGGGCAACAACAGAAGATGCGTTGAGTTCCTTATATTTTTTAGCAACGGTTAGAGCGTAAAAAAGAAGACCCAGCAAGAAGACAAGTGGCAGAAGAAGCGCTTTTAATCCGACTAGATATCCGAGTCCTGCGAAACCCAATAGAGTTGAAGTATTGAGTTCCGTCATGACAAGAGTACAGGTAAGGGCCCAAAGACCACATTTTCTTTCAGCGAAAAGGTAACTTTCTTGCGATTGAATTTTTCGGTTTTTAAAGAGTCCTATAAGGATAAGGAGAAAGATGACACCGAAAAAAGTTCCGGCGTCCCCATTCATTCGACAGTCACAGATTTAGCTAAATTTCGGGGCTGGTCAATATCGGTATCCCGGAGCTTAGCAATGTAATAGGCAAAAAGTTGTCCTGCAACAGAGTATAAAATCGAAGCAAGCATGTCAGGGGCTTTAGGAATCCACAGGACATCTTTAGTGATGGTCAGAACTTCTTCTTTTCCCTTCGGGGCAAAAGCTAAAATTTCTCCACCGCGCGCTTTGATTTCCATCAAATTACTCATCATTTTGTCAAAAGTCTGGGCATTACCACAGAGCCCAATAACGGCGAGATCTGGATTGACAAGAGCAATCGGTCCATGCTTCATTTCTCCAGCAGGATATCCATTGGCATTAAGATAGCTTATTTCCTTTAGCTTAAGAGCTGCTTCTAAACTAGTAGGATACATATAGCGCCGCCCCATAAAGAAGAAGTGTTCAAAACGGGCATACTTTTCAGCAAAAGCTTCAATTTGGGATCCTTGAGCTAAAACCTGAGTAATTTTTGTGGGCAAGTGTTTCAACTCTTTTAAGAACTGTTGCCCTTCCTCTTTGCTGAGATGGCGGAGTCGTGCCATATAAAGTGTAAAAAGAGCCAAGACGGTTAATTGGCTGGTAAATGCTTTTGTTGAACAAACACTGATCTCAGGTCCCGCTCTTAAGAAAAGAGAAGAATCGGCCTCGCGAACGAGGGTAGAGTGATCGACATTACAGATCGCAATGACTTTTGCCCCTTTGGCTTTAGCTTCACGAACAGCAGCGATTGTATCAGCTGTTTCCCCTGATTGACTAATGGCAAGAACCAAAGTGTCTTCAGAGATAATGGGGTTTGTATAACGAAACTCAGAGGCAATTTCGACTTCGGTCGGAATTCTAGCAAGGTGCTCGAGCATAGAGGCAGCAATCGATCCCGCATGCCATGAGGTTCCACAAGCTAAGATTAAAATTCGATTAATCGATTGAAGGTGTTGAGGTGAAAGGGTGAGTTCTTCAAATTCAGCGGTGCCGAATTCTTCTCTGAAGCGCCCTAGCATTGCTTGCTGAATTGTTTGAGATTGCTCAAAAATCTCCTTAAGCATGTAATGATCAAACCCATTTTTAGAAATTGCTCGGTCTTGAAACTCAATGGTCTTGAGTTTTTTTTCAATCTTTTTCCCATGGGAATTATAAATGGTAAACGCATCGTTTTGTAAAACGATGATTTCATCATCTTTAAGATAGAGGATATCAAGAATTTTCCCATTGAAAGAATTTGCATCTGAGGAGAGGTAAGCTTCTCCATTTTTGCGGTCAATTCCGACGACAAGGGGACTTTCTCTTGAGGCTCCAATAATTTGGTTGGGATGATCTTTATGAATCAGTGCGATTGCAAAGGATCCATGCAGTTCACGGAGAGCTTTTTGAACCGCTGTTTTAAGGTTTCCACTGTAATAGTATGAGATCAGTCCTGCAATGACTTCTGTATCGGTATCGGAGTGGAACTTCACCCCTTTTTCAACAAGTTTTTCCCGAATAGCATTATGATTCTCAATAATTCCATTATGGACGACTGCAAGAGATTCATCTTGGTCAAGATGTGGGTGAGCATTTTCTTGATTGGGGATTCCATGCGTTGCCCAGCGTGTATGGGCAATGGCTGTATCCAGATGGAGGTTTTCACTAGAAACCGCTTCTTGGAGAGCTCCAATTTTTCCTGCTCGCTTACAAGCGCGAATTTTTCCATCAATCATTCCGGCAATTCCCGAAGAATCATAGCCACGGTATTCCAAAAGCTTCAGCCCGTTAATACAAACATCAACGGGGTTTATTTTGTCTTTTAGCTCTTCTTGAGAGCGAATGTAAGCGAATATTCCACACATAGTTTTAGATTTTATCGAATCGTTCCTTCCAAGGCAAGAAAAAGGGGAAATTCTTCTCTTGCTCGATTCTCCATTTTTGCCCACTTTCCTGTACTTGATTTATGAGAACACCATTCTTCTAATTTTGTAATCGAAAGACCACTGTTAACCATCCATTCGGTATAGGTGGAGATAGGATAGTGGTAGGAAAAAGTTTTTTCAGACTTTTCTTTCTGGCTTGGATGCATCTGAATCGGGATTTCCATAGGGGAATAATAGCGGTCTATTCGCCGGTATTGCAGCTTTTTTCCCTCATCTACTCCCCAACTTGACTGTCTAGGAATCCGAAAACAGGGATGATTCAAAATCAAAATAAGCTTTCCTCCTTTGCGGAGATGTTTTGCTCCATTCAGAATGGCTTTTTCCCCCTCTTGCATATTTTGAAGTGCAAGGATAATAAAGGCGTGACTAAAATCCTTTTTCTCAAGATTCAAAGGTTTTGTCACATCCCCCACCATAAAGCGATGTTTTGAGTACCCCTTCGCTTTTTGAATGAGGGGTTTTGCTGCATCAATTCCTAAATAATCGATCCCTTTTGGAAGTTCTCGTGCAAGGATTCCTTGACCACAACCCAGATCTAAAATGGCATCGGTTTTTTTAAAGGAGTACCATTTTTTTAACTCTGGAAAAATGACCTCTTTATGGTAGGTGTGACCACCCCTTGAGACAATCTCATCGTACCATTTGCCAACCTGTTTCCATGATGTATCTTTCTTCATAAGCATTTATGATAGTCTATTGACATTTATGGGAAAAGGTATAACCTTCTTGACATGACAGAAAAAGATTTAACACGTCCTCTTCGCGATTTTATTGCTCCTGTTAGAACGACCATTCACGTGGAGCATACTGTAGAGGAAGCTCTCCGCTACCTTAGAAATAAACACATTACAGATGAAATTATCTATATCTATGTTGTCGATGAAGAGCGAAAGCTGATTGGGGTTGTCCCAACGCGCCGTCTTCTCCTAGCAGAGCCCGAAACTCCGATTACGGAAATCATGAGTTCTCGTCTTGTAAGCCTTAAAGGGGATCAAACCCTTCAAGATGCCATGGAGTTTTTAGAAAGCCATCACCTCTTAGCTCTTCCAGTAGTTGATGACAAGAATCATCTTCTTGGAGTGATTGATGTGGGACTTTATTTGGAAGAAAAGGTGGATGTTGCCACAGCCCGTCGTCGAGCAGATATCTTTCAAATGATTGGTATGTATATTGAAGAGGGGAAAAGGCCGAGCCCCTGGAAGGGTTACCGTTCACGAATGCCTTGGATTTTCTGTAATATGTTCGGGGGATTTGCTTGTGCTATTATCTCTCGAGTTTTTGAAATTGTCTTAGCCAAAGTTCTTCTTCTAGCGATGTTCATTCCTCTTGTTTTGACTCTCTCAGAGTCTATTTCAATGCAGTCGATGACTCAGAGTATGCAGCTGCTAAAAAAGAGTCACCGCACCTGGAAATATACCCTAGGGTCTCTTTTTCGTGAGTGGCATGTGGTGGCCCTTCTTGCCATTACCTCAGGGATTATCGTTGGATCGGTTTCTCTCCTTTGGGGAGATGGGATTCTACCCGGATTTGTGATCATGTTTGGGATTATGATTTCTGTCTATATAACAGCAACGATTGGTTCTGTTGTCCCATTGATTGTTCATGCACGCAAATGGGATCCTCGGGTTGCTGCAGGGCCTGTTGTTCTTATGTTTGCAGATGTTCTCACCACCCTCTTTTACCTTTCTCTAGGAACTTGGTGGCTTCTTTAATCCCGGAGTGCTGGCTCAGTCTTCATCTTCAAAGGGAATCGGTTCATTCCAGCTCGGCTTTTTAAAGAGAAGAATAATAAAGGGCATTGCGCAGAAGATGATCATTCCTCCAAATAGGAAAAGCTCGAAAAAGAGGAGGTTTCCCGTTTCCACTTGATCAGGAGGAAAAAAGCCAACAACGACGGCAAAAAGGGCTCCGATGATTCCAATTCCAGAAACAAGCCACATTCCAAAATTTCCACCGGGAATCTTGTAGGTACGTGGAACATCAGGTTTTTTGTATCTTAGAATAATTCCTGCAACAAACATCATGATATACATGACAAGGTAGAGTTGTGAAGCTAAGACAAGGAGGATCCAGAAGGAACTATTCACATTAGGCATTAAAAGAAAGACTGCTGAAATGATGGTCACAATAATCCCTTGAAAAATGAGCATGGCAACAGGCATGTTATTTTTATTGATTTTATGAAGAATAGGAGGGAAGTCTCCATCTTGTGCCGCCGCAAGAAGACCTTTACTAGGACCTGCTGCCCAAGTACTCACGCCTCCCATAGCGCCAAACGCAACCATAAAAGCAATAATAGGAACAGTCCACCCTAGATTATAACTTTTTAGGAAGAAGGAGATGGCTTCAATTCCTCCTGATACAAGGTTGATTTCTGATTGAGGAATAACGATCGCAATGGCGAGTGTTCCTAGAAGGGAAAGGACAACAATCACGACTGCAGAAAAGAGAATCGCACGTGGATAATCTCTTTGGGGGTTTTTAACATCTCGCGCATGTACGGCGGACATCTCCATTCCAGCAAATCCCAGGAGAACTCCTGTGAGAAGCGCGAGTTGCTTAGGACTGCTCATGTCAGGAAGAAAAGAGTTCCATGTAAAATCAATATGAGAGTGTTTTCCACTCATCATCCATAAGAGACCTAGTCCAATGATGAGAATACCTGGAATAATCGTTCCGACAATCACTCCTAGAGAACTAATCCAGCCCGAAGTTTTCATTCCTAAAAGATTGATCAAAGTTGCTAGCCAAAATGTGCCAAGAATCATGCAGAAAAGGTATAAGGTATTACTTGCTAAAGCAGGGTTAAAGCAGAAAGCAATTGTCCCAGCAATGAATGAGAGGATTGTGGGGTACCAAACAACATTTTCGATCCATAGAAGCCAGGCGGCTAAAAAGCCTAAACGATGCCCCATGGCAGCTTTTACCCAGGCGTAAACACCTCCTCGCTCTGGCCATCCCGTTGCTAATTCTGCTGAGACGAGAGAAACAGGGATAAAGAAAAGAGCAATAGAAACGATAAAATAAAAAAGAGAGGCAAAGCCATATTCTGCAGTGATCGGCCAATTTTTTATGCTACAGATAGCCGCAACATTGATCATTGCGAGAAGAAAAATATTGAGTGTCCGTTTTGAAGTCATGATAATTTTTTGTTTAATACTATTCGGGTGTCAACTATAACACATGGCATATGATCTTGAAAATGAAAACCCTTATTTTCACATTATTTTTCATCCCAATCTTGAGTTTATGTGCAAAGGAAAAGGGAATTCAAGCGGAGATTGAAAGCCTCACGCAGACATTCATGGAAGACCATTCCATCATAAGTATTGCTGTTATGGTGATGGGAAGAGAAAATCATGAAAAGTTTGAACAGATTGTGACCCGTGGAAATCTTTCCGTTAAATCAACCGTTCCTGTAAACCAACATACAGAATTTCGCATTGGTCCTTTGACTCAGCTTTTTACTGCTGCAGCATTAGCTTATTTTGTTCAAGAAGGGCAGGTCAGTTTAAATGACCCGGTTTCAAAATTTGTTCCTAAATCGATGAAACTTCCCACTTATCAAGGAAAAGAAATCACTTTAGGAGACTTAGCTACACATACTTCTGGTCTACCAGATATGCCTTATTCTCTTTCAAGTCGATCCTCTTTTAGCACGAGTCAAATGTACCGCTTTCTATCAAAATATGAGCTTTCTCGAGAACCCGGAACCAAATACGAATATTCGAACTTTGGGTATGCTTTTTTAGCTAATCTCTTGTCACGTATTTCAAGAAGAACCTTTCCTGAACTTATCAATCAAATGATTCTTCAACCTCTAAACTTAAAAGATACGACCTTTACCCTGACCCAAGAACAGAAATCTCGTCTTGTCACGGGTTATGAAATGGGAAAGGGGATTTCCCCTCTATTAAGTGAAAAGATTTATTCCATCTTTATTGGTTCTGGAGGGCTCTATTCAACGCCAAGGGATATGTTGACTTTTCTTTCTTTTAATATGAGAAAGCAGCGGACAAGTTTAAATGCAGTTCTTAAGACGATGCAAACCCCTTACCATACGTTCAAGAATTTTGAAGTAGGACTTGGTTGGAAAATCACTTCTTTCGAGAATCTTAAAGAAAAACTCTATTCCATTGAAGGAACGCTTTTTGGTTTCGCAATGTATATGGGGATGATTCCTGAAACAGATACAGGAGTGGTGGTTCTTTATAACCAGGGAGAGTTTGGTCCTTCACCATTAGCAGAACAAATCTTAAAACTGATGAATAAATAATGAAAGTTTATATAACCCGTAAGCTTCCTTCTATTGCCGAAAGACTTCTTAGAGAGCATTTTGAAGTCGACACCCATCCTAAAAATACAGTTCTTCCCAAGGAAAAACTACTTGAGGTTGTTAAAGTCTATGATGGGATTTTATCAACAATACCAGATAAACTCAGGCGTGAAGTTTTAATGCATGCTGGCCCATTGAAAGCGATTGCAAACTGTGCTGCAGGACTTGATAATATTGATCTAGAGTATGCAAAAGAGCGGGGGATTAAGGTTTCTAACCTTTTAGACGAGGGGACTAATAGTACTGCCGACATGACATGGGCCCTTTTTTTAGCTTTTATTCGTCGTATTCCCGAAGGGAACCGTTTTGTTCGCGATGGAAAGTGGGGGGCATGGGATCCCACTCTTTGTGTAGGGGAAGAGCTTGCTGGAAAAACCTATGGAATTGTTGGTTATGGACGGATTGGTCAAGCTGTTGCTAGGCGCGCTTTAGGTTTTGATATGAATGTTGTTGTCTATCATCGCTCGCCAAAACAACTGGAAGACTCTCGGATGAAGCAGCTTTCTTGGAAAGAGTTTTTAGCATCTGTTGACTATTTTTCTCTTCATACTCCGCTAACACCCGAAACAAAAGGATTGATTAACTCAGAGTCCATAGCAATGATGAAAAAACGACCTCTTTTAATCAATATGGCTCGGGGGCCAATTGTTGATACTGAGGCTCTTATTGAAGCATTAAAAACAGAGCAACTCCGAGGAGCTGCTCTTGATGTAACCGATCCTGAGCCTTTGCCAGGTGATCACCCTCTTTGCTTTTTGGATAACTGCCTTCTTGCTCCTCATGTAGGAACTGCAACAAAAGAATGTCGAGAAGCTTCTGCCAAGGCTGCAGCCCAAAACTTAATCAATGCCCTGAATCAGCAATATTGAAACGTTAAATATTGATAATTCTTTGTTTTGGCTTCAGAGTTGACGGCAATTATATACAATAAAAACGTTCTCTGATATTAAAAATTATTAAAGTTTTTTTATATTTTCTTGCCAAAAATCGTAGCTGGTGAAAAAAAATTAAGTGAAAAAGATTATTTTTTTCCTTATTATCCCTCTGACTATTTTAGTTGCTGCACCTTCCAAGGAGAAGGTAGTTGCTGGAGATGTTGAGGTGTTGAATGAAGGAAGCAAAACATCGATCTATCAGCATTCAGATAAAGCAGTCATTCATTGGAAAGATTTCTCTATCGAACAGGGAGAACGGGTAGAAGTCATTCAACCTTCTAAGAATGGGGCACTTCTCAACCGTGTCACTGGTAAAAATGCCTCTGAAATTTATGGATCTCTAACAAGCAATGGAAAAGTTTTTCTGCTGAATAAAAATGGAATCTTTATTGGTCCAGAAGGGCGAATCGAAACTGCAGGCTTTATTGCGTCGACTCTGGATATTCAAGATGAGGCCTTTTTAAATGGACATCCTCTGTTATTTTCAGGAGAATCTGATGCAAACATTCTTAATCTTGGGATGATTAAAACAGAGGGAGGCGGTCTTTTTGTCCTTGCAAAACGGATTGAAAATTCTGGGCAGATAGAGGCTGTTGGAGGCAAAGCTAAACTTGTTGGGGGAACCGAAATTCTCCTTAAGGAAGATGATCCTGAACAGATCTATATCCTTCCTGGTTCACAAGGGACAGTTTCTAATGAAGGAATGATAAAAGGGGTAGAAGCTGTTATTAAAGCAGCTAGCGAAAACGCGTATGCATTAGCGATTAATCAAAGTGGGCTGGTACAAGCCACAGGCATTCAAAACAAAGGAGGGAAGGTAGTTCTTGTTGCTGAGCAAGGAATCACCAAGGTCACAGGACAGCTAAAAGCTGAGAAAGAAAATGGAGAGGGAGGAATCATTCATATCCTTGGAGATCAAGTTGGGTTAATGGAGAAAGCTGTTATTGATGGAAGCGGTAATGAGAATGGAGGAGATATTCTTATCGGAGGAGATTTTCAAGGTAAGAATCCTCTTATCAAGAATGCTCAAGCAACTTTTATTGATCACGAAGCAAATGTTTATGCTCACTCAAAAGAGTGTGGTGTAGGAGGACGAGTAATCGTCTGGGGAGATAGAAGCACCACTCATTTAGGATCGATCGATGTGAGTGGGATTTCAGGAGGAGGTTTTATTGAAATCTCTTCTCCCCAAAACCTTCATTATAAAGGAAGCGTTGATCTGTCCACTTTTAAAGGGAATAAAGGAACACTTTTTCTTGATCCCACCGATATTATCATTAACAATTATAGTGGATCGAGTAATCCACACTTTCCTACAAGTCCCGGAGAATACCAACCAAACGTAAAGACTGCTTATCTAGATGTTTCGAATTTAGCGAGTGGACTCAATTCAGGAAATGTTGTGATTTCTACTTCATCTTCTTTCAGTTCCCAAGGTGTTGTCACTTTCGAGGCAAATCTTTCATGGAATGCTGCTACAACACTAACGGTGAATGCTGATAGTGAAATTTTTTGTTCTGGGTTTCCTGGACTTCCTGTCGTCATCGAAAATACAAATACAGGTTCTTCAAACTTTACAGCACTTGATTTCAATGCAGGGCTCACCTCGTCAGGTGGAATCCGCCTCTCTTATGCTTCAATGACTACTCAGAATGGAAACATTCAGCTTAATGGCAATGTCTCAAATGGAAATGCCATCGGAATTTTCGAATCAACCGTTTCTACCACAGGATCAGGTTCTAACAGTGGAGATATTACGATCCAAGGATCGTCAACCTCAGCATCGGTCTCAGATACCATTTATTTTACTGATGGGACAGTCACAACGGTTGATGGAAACATCTCTATAAATGGGGTAGGTGGGCAAAGTGCCATTACTTTTGAAGGGAACAATCAAATTACGACTTCAGGGGTAACGGCTCAACAAGGAAATATTAATATTAAGGGTAGTTCGATAGGAACTGGGTCAAATGGAATCACGTTTGGTAGTGGAAGTGGTAAAACAACGGTTCAGACACAAGAGGGAAGTATTTCATTAGAAGCATCCGCAGGAACGATGCTTTTTGACCAAAACATCGCGATAGGTTCTTCGAAAACAAGCGGTGATATTAGCTTGGTTGCTGACAATATTGATTCCGCTTCTCAATTTTCGAATCTTCAGATTGCGGGAACTGGGGCTTTAACGGTTCAGCAAAAAACCCCTTCAACTTCAATTGGTGTGGGAGCAACAGCAGGTGCAGGTTTGAATCTTCCCACTTCTTTTTTAGATGCCTTGCAAGATGGATTTAGCGTGAGAACTTTTGGACGCTCTGATGGAACAGGGTCGTTTATGATTGGGGCCTATACCCATCCAGATCCATTGATCATGCAAAATTCAAGTGGCCTGATGCAGGTAAATGGCGCTCTTAGTACATCTGGTGGTGACAAGATTCAGTTGATTTCCAATCAAATGACATTCAACAGCACAATCAGCGGAACAGGAATATTATCCATACAACCTGCACAATCTTCCATAACAATTGGAATTGGTGATGGAACAACTGGGACGTTAAACCTTAATACTTCATCGATTAACAATTTAAGTAATGGGTTCTCTCAAATTACAATTGGGCGTCCTGACCAAAATAGTAGTATAGAAATTGGTAATGCCACTTTTCAAGATCCATTAATCCTGTATGGAAAACAAATTTCTGTGACTGATCCAGTCAATGCAGGTTCTAATCCTGTCACTTTTAATCTAGGGGTCAGTTCATCGGGGACTTTAAATTTAAACGGTCTTGTTTCTGCAGGGTCCCTGCAGATTAATGGGGGCGACTACAATAATGCTTACCATATTAATGTTTCGGGGCAAGAAGCCAATTTGAATGGAGGAAATGGATCAGATAGCCTGTCAGGTCCTAATAATAGTAATTGGTCGATCACAGGAAATAATCAAGGAATACTTGGATCCCTATCCTTTATTAATATTCCTACTCTTATAGGTGGGGATGGAAATGATCAATTTACATTTAATGGTACCTACCAAATTGATCAGGTTGATGGAGGAGGAGGGACGAATACAGTGATAGGACCTAATGTTGTAACTGAATGGACGATTACTGGAAATAACCAAGCGACAATGACATCCGGAAGTATAACGATTCCTTTGAAGAATATTCAATCTTTAATAGGAGGTAATGATACTAATACATTTGTTTTCACAAATGGTGCAGCAGTGTTGGATGGTACTATCGATGGAGGAAGTGGTTCTAGTATCCTAAAATCTGCGAATGTGCCTGCAACATGGGATATCAATACAAAAACAAGTGGAGCCATTACTATGAGTGGGAATACCACTCAGTTCCAAAATATGGGGAAATTAGAGGGTTCGAATAGCAATGATATTTTTAACCTTGCAGCAGATATTACCCTGCCCAGCATTGAGCCTGGAGAAGGAATCAACACTCTAAACTATACTGGCATATGGAGTAATCCGGTTACCGTTGATCTAAAATCATTTATAGGGTTCCAAGTCATCAATGGTCCTTCTAATGTATCCAGTGCTTTAATTGGAATGGATGAAACAACCATCTGGAATATCACAACTACTTATGGAGGGACGATGACGAACACTCATTATCCTTCAGAGGCACCATTTACCTTTTCCAATTTTACAAGCATTAGTGGTGGATCAGCTAACGATACCTTTAACCTTTCAGCGAATGTATTGTTACCCGGGCTGAATGCAGGAGAGGGCTATAATGTTCTCAATTGTATTGGAACATGGACTAGTCCAATAAGTTTTTATTTAGGAGCAAATACTGGACTCAATGAAATTAATGGTCCTTTAGGCCAAGATAATACGTTGGTAGGAAACAATCAGACTTCTACGTGGCATATCACTGGAAATGATCAAGGTACATTCTCTAATTCGACCTATTCCACCTTTACCTTCACAAACTTCCCTAATATTGGAGGAGGAGATCAGGATGATACTTTTTATATCGATGGGTCGTTTCAGTTAACAGGATCATCGGGAATTAATGGGGGATTAGGTTCAAATAAAATACAAGGACCAGATTTGACAACTGAATGGGTTGTTACAGGTGATAATGAAGGCAACATAACGCCTTCTGGAGCCAATGGTCCCACTAAGTTTTCTAGTATTGGATCCTTAAGTGGAGGAAACGGTACGAATAATTATAACCTCAGTGGCGCTTACCAACTGTATGGAAATGGGTTTGTTGGAGGAGCAGGGACCAATACGATTACAGCTCCAAACCTTAATAATACATGGCATATTACCTCAGATGATACGGGTTATATCAATCCTATTAATGCTTCAGGATCCACTTTCTTTTCAGGTATTAGTTCCATTATTGGAGGAAACCAAGATGATTCAATAATTTTTACTGCAGCGGCATGCATAACTGGGGGAATTGATGGAAAAGAAGGAACGAATTCTGTAACAGGGCCAAACCTTACCAATACGTGGACAATTACAGGAGATGATTCAGGAACACTTTTCCCAACAGGGGCAGAAAAAGCAACCGAATTGAGTAATATCCAGAATTTCATAGGTGGCTCTGAAGTCGATACATTTACGTTTAACGGTCCTCATCGATTAACTGGCGATGCAGGAATAAACGGAGGAGGAGGAACCAATGTGCTCAATCCCCCTCCTACAGATGTAGATTGGACAATTACAGGAAATAATGCTGGGACTCTTAGACCCGATGGTGCTTCAGGAGCTACGAACTTTTCAAATATTCCTGCGATTAATGGAGGAGCAGGAAATGATACGATTGTTTTCACCACAAATGCAATCATGACTGGTGGGATCAATGGGAATGGAGGAGATAATAGTGTAACGGCTCCTGATATCGCGACTGTTTGGACCATCGATGGAAATAACTCTGGATCGATTAATCCAGGAGCGGGAGTGACAACTCTAACGGGTATCCAAACCTTTATCGGTGGAAATCAAGAAGACACCTTTACTCTAACAGGTGGTTACTATCTAGATGGTGGAATCAAAGGGGGTGGCGGGACAAGCACATTGGTTGGGTCGAGTGGAGCGACAACGTGGCATATCACCGGAAATGATGCAGGAACGATTGAACCATCGGCAGCAGGACAAACGACCCCTTTCTTCCAAGTTGCTTCTTTGAAAGGGGGTGGAGACGATACTTTTATTTTTGATGGGGCTTATTATCTGAGTGGTTCGATCAACGGAAATTCTGGAAACAATCAAATCACCGGACCTGATGTCAATACGGCCTGGACAATCAACGGAATCGATACTGGCTCTCTCCTTCCCAATACCCTATCCCAAAGCACTTCTTTTTCAAACATTAGATCTATTGTAGGGGGAGCAGGAAATGATGCGATCGTGATTGCAACAAATGCAAGATTGACCGGAAGCCTCGATGGAGGAGAAGGAATCAACCAAGTCACAGGACCCGATTCAACCACCACTTGGACAATAACAGCAGATAGTGGAGGAACGTTAAGTTCTGGAGGCCTTTCAACAAAATTCAATAATATTCAAGCTCTAATCGGAGGGACTCAAGGGGATACTTTTATCTTTAATGGAGCCTTCTCTCTAAGTGGCGGCATTAACGGAAGAGAAGGAACCAATCTTATTACAGGACCGAATGTCGATACCACGTGGACTCTCTTATCTTTAACAAGTGGAACAATCACCTCTACAGGTGGTGAAACAACCACCTATCAAAATATCTCTTCGATTCAAGGAGGAAGTGGGAATGATACCTTTAACCTTTCTCCTGATGTGAATAATCCTTCAATTGATGCAGGGGGAGGGGTCAACACCTTGACCTATACAGGAACTTGGTCTACGCCTGCTTCGATTGACTTAAACACTATACATGGCTTTCAGATCGTCAATGGACCCGCAGGACTTGATAATACCCTCCAAGGAAATAATCTAACAAATACCTGGCATATCACAGGTGACAATGCAGGTACTCTCACCAATGCAGCCTATCCCAGCCCTACAAATTTCACCTTCACAAACTTTCCTTCTCTGACTGGAGGAACAAGTAGCGATGCTTTTATTTTTGATGGGGCTTATAGACTGTCAGGACTTTTAGGAATCAATGGAGGGGTTGGGGTCAATACCCTAACCGGACCTAATATCAATAATGACTGGCATATCACAGGGAACAATGCTGGAAATGTGATACCCACAGGTTCTTCAGGAGAAACCCACTTCTCAAACATCACTTCAATTCAAGGGGGAACTGCCCAAGATACGCTTTATTTTGCAGGTCCCTTTCAGGTTTCAGGGGGAATCATTGGAAATGGAACGGGAAATACTGTTGTTGGCCCCGATGTTCTTAATTTATGGACGATGACTACCAATAATGGAGGAACCCTCGCACCCCAAGGAGCAAGTGGTACTACTTCTTTTACTGCAATCCAAACTCTTAGAGGTGGAGCTTCGAACGATGACTTTGTCTTTTTAGGAACGTATCAAATCGATGGAAGCCTCGATGGAGGAGGAGGGGAAAATACCCTTACGGCCCCAAATGTTGATAATACATGGGATATCCTAAGCCAAACTTCTGGGGTGCTTCTACCCTCAGGAGCTATAGGATCGACATCCTATTCAAATATTGGAACTTTGTATGGAGGATTAGGGAATGATACGTTTAATCTTACAACCAATACACTTCCTCCAACTATTGATGCAAGAAGTGGGATCAACACTATCAGCTTTGGCGATGATTGGACAATTCCTGTTACTATTGATTTGAATAAGGTATCTGGTTTCCAGGTAATCAATGGTCCAAGCGGGCTACCTAATAGATTGATTGGAAACAATCAGTTTAATCGATGGTATATTACAGCAGACGACTCCGGAACTTTAGAAAATACCACATATCCTCGTCCCATATTGTTTACTTTCACAAACTTTCCTAATCTTCAAGGGGGAGCTCAAATTGATGCTTTCTTTATCAATGGAGCCTTTAAACTCACAGGAACGACTGGAATTGATGGAGGAGAAGGAATCAACACTCTTTACGGTCCACCTATCGATACTGTATGGAATGTGGCTTCTATAAACTCTGGTCAAATTAATCCAGAAGGAGCAGGTTCAACATCTTATACAAATGTAAGTCGAATAATTGGCAATATCAAACACGATACTTTCCAAATTGCTCCGAATATCATCTTACCAACAATGGATGCAGGGAGTGGACCCAAAACATTAACATTTGATCCGGGATGGACTCAGCCTGCTATTGTGAATCTCAATCGAGTTATAGGATTTGAAACGATCAATGCTCCTGCAGGATTAGATAATATCCTAATAGGAAATAACTTGAACAATACATGGAATATTACTGCGGATCAACAAGGGACTTTAGTCAATACAGCCTTAACCCAGACGGGATTTATGACCTTTACTGAGTTTTCAAGTCTAATTGGAGGAACTCAAAATGATACGTTTGTTTTTGCTGATGGAGCTTCTTTAGCAGGGTTCATAGATGGAGGAGTACCTGCAACAAACAATATTCTTGATTATCAAGCCTTTTCTTCCCCAGCAAGCATCTCTTTTACAGGTTCTTATTCTGGGACAGCTTCAAATCTTGGTAAAGGCTTTGTCAATATTGGGACAATTGTAGGAAACTATACAGCTGATACTCCTCCTTCAGCATTAGTAAGTTCTCAAAGATCTTTAAAAAATATTTGGGGACTGCAAACTGACCTGACTCTAACCTTGACAAAAGAAATTGAATACTTTCAAATAAACACTAAACAAAAGATTGACTACGCTTATTGGACTTCTATTTTACAAACTGTTCTTAATCTTGATGACTTCCTAAAAGAAAAAATTGAATACCGTTTAGATTCATCCCAAGACAAAAGCACTAATGTAGAGCGTTCGAATCAAGGGCAATTTATAAAAGGGAAATAGTGTATATTAGGAACTTAGGATTCATCTCACTAATACACCTCTTGCTTACTTTTTTGGTGATTCATATCCCAGGATCTGCAGATGTCTGTGAAACGCTTTATGTTAGGCAAGAGCCTTCGTCTAAAGCAGAAACCATGACTCCCAAGCTTAATCATTTATGCATTGTAGGACAAGACAACTCTATTTCAGAAGTGTGCGATTCAAACGATTCCCAAGTAAGCGTTAAAGATCTTTTTATTCCAGATAAAGAAAAATTTTTGAATAAAATGAGGCATTTTCTTGGTGTTACTATTAATCCTGAGACCTTAGATAAGATCAAAAAGGAGATTGTCCACTATTATCAAGCACATGGTTATCCGATTGTCAATGCTATCACACCCGAGCAAGATATTACTCATGGGACACTTACGATATTGGTTGTGGTTGGAAAATTAGGTGCTGTTCACTCTGATGGAGCAAAATTCTTCTCAAATGAAAAGATTGCTTCAATGATACGGACAAAAGCCGGAGAACCGATTCAGAGTAATCGCATGGGTGAGGACTTAGATTGGATCAATGATAATCCCTTTCGGTCCACTCAACTTATTTACAAACCAGGAGCTGAAGTTGGTGCAACCGATGTAGATCTCATTACTAAAGATCATTTTCCTTTGAAGATCTATGCAGGGTATCAAAATACCGGGAATATCATTGCTGGACGTTCCCGTTACTATTCAGGAATCGATTACGGCAACTTATGGGGGCTAGGCCACCGTATCAATTATCAATGGACAATCGCAGACTCTTTTAGTAAATGGCATGCTCAATGTGGGAATTATATTATTCCTCTTCCATGGAGAAACTATCTCGAATTTTTTGGAGCATATGTCAAAACAAAACCCCCAAAAAATGAAGAGACAGATCTAAATGGTAAAAGCTGGCAAATTCGCTCTAGGTATTTGATTCCATTCAGAACATTTGGAACGTGGAAAAATAACGTTTCAATAAGCTATGAGTTTAAACGAACAAACAACTTTCTTGCATTTGCAACAGATCAAACCTTTGATACTTCAATTGATATTTCGCAATTTGTATTGGGTTATGGATTTGATTTGACATACAGAAAAGGGCGTAGCTTTTTTGAAGTTCTGCTTTATCTGAGCCCTGGAGGCATGACAGCCTATAATCATACTGATAATTTTTCCCAAGAAAGATCTGGAGCAAAAAGCAACTATATCTATGGAACCCTTCGTTTCGATCAAACTTTGATTCTTTATCGAAAGTTTTCATGGGTCTTAAATACCCTCTTTCAGCAGGCATCTGGTAAGCTACTTCCAACTGAAGAAATCTCATTAGGTGGATATGCAACCATTCGAGGATATGATGAAAATGAAGTGATTGGGGATAATGGTTTACTGATAAAGAACGAGCTTCGAAGTCCTCCATTTTCAATACTCAAAACTAAGAAAATTCCACATCAACTTCAGTTCCTTATTTTTCTAGATTTTGGGTATACTTATGATGCTGATCAGTCCATTTTAAATGAATCCACGGAGGTTCTTGCATCTATTGGGCCGGGTATCCGTTATGCGTTTGGAGATTATCTCAGTATTCGTTTTGACTATGGTTGGCAACTCGATTCGATCATGAGAAAAGTTGATGATTCTTATAGACATTCAATGGGGCATTTTGGTTTACAAGCGAGTTTCTGATTTTAGCTGATGGTACGAAGTCAGTTATAATTATTGCAATGATACATCCATATAATCGTGCAATCATAAAAGAAATAGCTTTCTTTACTCTTTTTTTCTGTTTATGACAGGAGGGATTTCTTCCCAACAAGTGGTATAATTAGGGGAACGCCTTGAAGAAAGACTTTTCCACTTTTTTTGGATTCCTTCGCTGGCAAAAGTTACTATTTTATCACCAAAACGAGAGTTGATTTCATCAACAGCCTCAATCACTTGACGTTTTTGTAGACCATCTTTTTCTTTGGAGAAAAGATCGAGCTGAGATTCATTTTCTGCAGATAATTCACTAAGCATGACTCCTCCTTTTTTATAAGAAGTGCCTTTTTGGTAAATACCTTCGAGAAGGAAATGAGCTGTTTTAACTAAATCAGGGGTATAAGCTGTTGCTAACGGAAGGTGTATGGTAGCAGTTTCTGATTGATAGTTTTTTTCAGAAATAAAAATAAGAATAAAATGCGCCTTTAGGCTTTCTCTGCGGAGTTTTCGAGCGGCAATTGCGACAAAGGTTGCAATTGCCTCCTTTAACTCTTTTAATGTTGTGACAGGTCTTCCAAAAGAACGAGAAGAGATGATTGATTTTCTTTCAGGGGGAATTTCTAAAAGAGAAATACACGGAGTTCCTCTTAATTCCATTACAGTTCTGAGACCTACAACAGTTAAATGTTTCTTGATCCAGTGATCACTCATTTTAATAAGCTGATGAGCATATCGAATGCTATAACTATGAAGACGCTTTTTCAAACGTCTTCCGATTCCCCAAATTTCATCAACAGGAAGGTCTTGTAGAAGGGGTGATGTGTACTTGACGACCCCTTGTCCTTTTTTCGCTGAATGGTTCGCAATTTTTGCAAGGGTTTTGGTCGGAGCAATTCCAATGGAAACGGTGATTCCTGTCCATTGAAGAACTTTTTTTCGAATGGCTTTAGCCAGTTCTATCTGATTGTTTTCAGGCATAGCCAGAAAGACCTCATCAATCGAATAGATTTCAATAGGTAAACTAAAAGTCTTAATTGTTTCAATCACACGGTGAGACATATCGCCATAAAGGGCAAAGTTTGAAGAGAGTGTGATCACATCATTTCTTAAAAAGAGATTTTTATATTTAAAGGCTGGAGCCCCCATAGGGATTCCAAGTTGTTTCGCTTCTTTTGAACGAGCTATAATACATCCATCATTGCTCGAAAGAATCACAAGAGGTTTTTCTTGGTAGCTAGGATTGAAAACTTGCTCACATGAAGCATAAAAGTTATTACAGTCTATGAGTGCATACATGAGTGAATTGTATAGGTAACAACTCCCCAAACTTGAAAGTCAGATTCTTCGGTTACTTCCATAAGAGGGAATTCTGGATTTTCTGGAATAAGCAATAGATGTTGCCCTTGTTTTTTTACCCTTTTTACAGTGAATTCTCCATTAAGAATAGCAACAATAATTTGCCCACTTTGAGGGGTTATGGCTCGATCTACGATGAGAATGTCTCCATTTGAAATCCCGGCATTTTTCATCGAATCACCCTCAACCCGCACAAAAAAGGTAGCAGCAGGATGTTTAATTAAAAATTGATTGAGATCGAGTTTTTGGTCGATGTGATCTTCTGCAGGAGAAGGAAAACCAGCTCTTACTTTATTTGAAAAAAGAGGGAGTTCTATCTCATTTAAATTATTTGGCTTATATAGAGTTAGTTTCAAATTTTTATTCATAATTATTTAGGTCTTTTTTTTAATTAAAATAACATAAGCTCTTTTATTAAAAAACTTTGACAGTTTTCCTCTATGAAAGTATCCTTAATACATGGTTACTGTATGGCTATTTTTGCTCCTTATAACTCTTCCCGCTTTTTGTGTTCGATTTGGCATTTTACACCGTCACATAGCTATACGCCCTTCACTTTTCATCTCTTATTTAACAGGTGTTTGTCAAGATCTTTTCATTGCTTTTGAACAGCTGTTTTTACTGGTTTTATTTCAAACAATTTTTTCTTTTGCACAAGGGTGGCTATTTTGGATTTTTGTTGTAGGATCTACCCTTTTACAACTTCATCTTATTGTCGATGCAATTTTGCACCGGAGAACTGCAATACGGATGGAGGTTTCTTTCTTTTCTCTATTGAATGATGCCCGTTGTTTTTGGGATTCAGCTAAAGAGAAGAAAGTTTGGAGGTTTTTTCCGATTGCTTTTGTATTCTTAATCATACCTATTTTCACTTATTGGACGTGTTGGAAAGATCTGCAAAGACTTCATTTTCAGAGTGATTGGCTTCTTATGGGACTCTTCTTAGGGATCATTGGAACTTTGGGGCACTTTTTCCTTCCCAAAAAGCTTTCGTACGCCACTGATCAGATCGTTTTTCAACATACCTTATGGTATGTTCGAAAGCTCTTTCGGTTTATTAAAAGAAAAAATGATCGAACAGATATGGGGTATTTGGCACGCGCCCGTTTCCAAAGTCAGAATGAAAAGAAATCCACCCCTTCTTCAGAGTATCCTCTTTTTAAGTATACCCAAGGATTTTCTGGAGAAAAAGCCTTTGATGTGACTATTCAGGATGGCGAAACACCCCATGTTATCTTCCTTTTTATGGAATCCTTTAGAGCTAGAAATATCGGAGCTTTAGGGGCAAAAAGAGGGGTTACGCCTCATTTTGATCGCTTATCCAAAGAGGGGATTCTTTTTACCGATTTTTATGCAAACTCAGTACGAACGTCTCGTTCGGTTGTCTCTTCCCTTTTTGGGATTCCTTCAGATGTAGATGCTTCTGAAGTTGCTGCACGAGCAAAAGCTCCGTTTATTGGCATTCCACAATTGATGCAAGAAGCAGGATACCAAACAAGTTATCTGCATAATGGACCTATTGAATTCGAAAAACAGGATCATTTTTTTAACCTCCATGGATATGATGTTGTTCATGGAAAAGAAGAGATCTCCAAAAACTTTCCGAAACTAAAGTCATCAAGCTGGGGTCTTCCTGATGAGTGTTTGATGCACTATGCAGCAGATTTCCTGGAAAACAAAAGAGATACTCCCCAGTTCCTCACTCTTTTCACCATTACAAATCATCATCCTTGGAACCTTCCTACTCATTATCAACCACCTGCTTTTCCTCCTGAAATTTCAAGAATCTATCGCAAATATCTCAATACCTTCCACTACAGCGATGCATGCTTAGGTCTTCTTGTTGAGCTTCTTAGAGAGAAGAATCTTCTTGAAAATACGCTTCTATTTGTTCTTGGTGATCATGGATATCCCATGGGAGAGCATAATAATTTTGTTGAGCAGCGCTATCTTTATGAAGAGAATATTCGAGTTCCGCTCATGATTTATGGGAAGGGGAGGATTTTAGAACCTAAACGAATCACAACTCCTGGTAGCCAACTTGACCTTGTTCCAACCCTCATGGATATTTTAGGACTCCATGGATTCAACCTATCGATCGGGAGTTCTCTTAAGAGAGAAATGGATGAAAGACAGATTTTCTTTCATAATCCTTATGTCTTTAAAAACTTTGGCTGTCGTAGAGGAAAATATAAGTTTATCTACACACGCATTTCTCAAGAAGTTGAACTTTATGATCTTGAAAAAGATCCCGATGAAAAACAAAACATTGCACCAGAAAATCCACGACTTTCCCGAGAACTTTTACACAGTGTGAAGGATTATGAACGCCTTTTCCATAATCTTTATGCTAATAAGCGAATCGTTCCAGAGGAGGAAAAGACAATTTCCCCTAGCACTTTTAGTTTAGCTGAGCTAGACTAAAGGGTATCGTCTAGTACTAGGAGGTTGTTTTCGCTAAGACAAATCGTGAACAATGGAAATCCCGCTTTGGTTTTATTTGGGCTGCTGTTGGTTCAGCCATAGGGCTCGGAAGTATTTGGCGCTTCCCTTATGTCGTAGGAGAAAATGGTGGAGCAACTTTTGTTCTTCTTTATTTAATTTGCCTTCTTCTTGTAGGTTTTCCTGTTTTAATTTCTGAGATTTTAATCGGACGCAAAGCTCAATTGAACCCTTCTGGCTCATTCAAGCAGATAGGGCGCCATAAGGGATGGCAAGGAGCTGGGAAAATGACGATTCTGACTGGTTTTCTTGTGAGTTCATTTTATTCGGTCATTGCAGGGTGGACACTCGGCTATTTTCTCCAGGCAATTTTTGGAGGATTGACCCATTTCGATTCAACTCAAGCAGCGATTTCTCATTTTAATGCTTTTAGCACGTCTCCACTCTGGGGAATTGGTTCACTTGCTGGTTTTTTATTTGTTTCACTTTTCGTGCTCTATACTGGGGTCCAAAATGGAATTGAAGCGGGGAATAAGATTATGATGCCCCTACTCCTTTTTGTTCTCCTTTTTTTGGCGATAAAGGGACTTTTAATGCCGGGTGGCGAGAAGGGCCTTGCATTTGTTTTTAAGCCTGATTGGTCGGAAATCACACCGACAGCCATTCTTCTAGCTCTAGGACAAGCATTCTTTTCTCTAAGTCTAGGACAGGGGACAATGGTTACCTATGGAAGTTACTTAGGAAAAAAAGAAAATGTTCCTGGAACCTGTGTGCCTATTACACTTTTTGGGATTTGTGTTTCTCTCTTAGCAGGAATTGCAATTTTCACAATAGTCTTCTCTGCAGGACTCCCACCTTCTTCTGGGGAAAGTTTAATGTTTCAAACACTCCCTATTATTTTCTCCCAAATTCCAGGGGGGTATTTCCTTTGCCTTCTTTTCTTTCTCCTTCTTGTTTTAGCAGCATTGACTTCTCAAATATCGGCAATGGAACCATTGATTGCCTATTTCATGGATACATGGAAATGGAAAAGACATCGAGCTGTCCTCACAACAGGAATTGCAGTATTTATCATGGCTCTCCCATGCGTCTTATCCTTTGGACCCTGGAAAGACTTTACCCTCTTCGGAAAGAACTTTTTCAATCTTCTTCTCTTCTTATGTCTCAATATTCTGATTCCTCTAGGAGGGTTAGCCGCCGTTATTCTTGTCGGATGGCGTTGGACCTTCAAAAAAGCCTTTCCTCATCTTAAAGAAGGGGCTGAAGGGCTTTTTAAAACCCACCCCTATGTTAGATGGTATTTTGAAATTAGTATGAAATATATCGCTCCACTGATCATTGTCATTGTGATGTTAGATGCTTTAGGAGTATTTTAGGAAGTAATACAGCTAAATTAGATTAGCTATCCTAGTCGAGGAATGTTTCAATGGGGATAATTCTTAGCTTAATTGGGTTTGCCCTTCCTTCGTTGATTGTTCGCCTTTTTTTCCGTAAAAACCGGTCAGGTTTAGGAATTTTTCAGGATCTTTTTGTCGGCGCTCAACTCGGTACTTTAGCACAAGTTTCTCTATGGTTGGTTCTTCCTATTCAATTCCTGATTTTTTACGATGGATGGGTAGATAAAAAATTACACTTTCGGCTCGATGGAAGCTGTCTTCCCCTTCTGAGACAAATTCGAGACTTTAAGGACTCCGCTAAAGCCTTAAACTTACTGAAAGTTTCTCTCTTATTCTTACCTATTGTTTCGACCTCTTTTTTCTTAGAACCTCTCGCACCGCAGTTTCTTATCATAGGTCTTCCTTTCTTCTATTTTAAAACGGAGCGTCAAAGTGATGCCCTTATCATCCTTTGGGAAAAACAGCTTTTAGATTGGAGCTCAAAGCTGTTTAAAAAAAACGAAAACGATTTCTCATCCTTTGCAAAGCAAGAGATTCTTTCATCCCAAGAAGTTTATACCTCAAAGTCTTCTCAGTATCCGTTGTTTCGTTATACCCATGGATTTAAAGGGAAAAAAGAACTTGAAATCCAATTAGATTCTGGTGAAAAGCCCGATATTCTTTTTTTATTTGTAGAATCACTTCGCTCTAAAGATGTTGGGTGTTTAGGCGGGAAGTATGGTGTAACACAAGAACTAGATGCTTTAGCAAAGGAGTCTTATGTTTTCTCAAACTTTTATGCGAATTCCTTTCCAACCTTCCGTTCGTTTTATACCTCCCTCTTTGGCCTTCCCTATTCACTTGAGATGAAAACATCTCTATCCAAAAATATCCCAACTTATGGTCTGCCAGACCATCTGAAAGAGCTAGGTTATGAAACTAACTTTTTTACAGGAGCTCATTGGGGAATTGGGGGAATTGGTCCCTTTTTAAAGCAAATTCAAGCAGATCGTGTTTTTGATAAAAAAGAGATTGAGAAATTTAATCCTCAAGCGACAGGAGGATCATGGGGGATCGATGATGAATATCTCTTTGAAATGACCTTAGACCACCTCCAAAACCACCAAAAAATTCCACAGTTTTACTCTGTTTTAACGATTACCTCTCATCACCCTTGGAAAACCCCTAAGGATTATCATCCTCCTGAATTTAACGAGGTTGAAGAAGGGTACTATCGAAACTACTTAAAAACCCTTCACTATGCTGATCATCAAATAGGCCATTTTGTTCAAAAGTTAAAAGAGAAAAATCTCACACAAAATCTACTTCTTTTTATTACTGGGGATCATGGCCTTCATTTTGGCGAGAATAATGAGTCCCTAGAGTTTCATCGAGGAAACCATAAAGATAACTTTCACGTACCCCTGATGATTTATGCAGAAGGGAGGATTCAACACCCTAAGAGGATCGAGAGTTTAGCATCTCAGTGTGACCTTCTCCCAACAGTGATGGATTTGCTCGATAAAAAAGGGTATCAACATTCTATTGGAAGATCCCTTCTGCGCAAGGAAAAATGTCCACGTGTTTTTTACCATAATGCAGCAAATTTTAAAAAAGAAGTCTGTTATCGCGAAGGAAATACCATTGTTCAATCGGGACCACTCGTTACAAATTTTCAAAAGATGCTCTTATCGATTTATGAAAGAGAGCTGACTCTTCCTCCTAAGCTCATTAAAGATAGAAAAGGACTTAATATTGAACCCTATAAGCCTCCTCAAGGAATTACTTCAGACAGAATGACAGAATTACTTCATCAGAATAGTCCGATGACCACATTGATTTTAGACCATAATCAAAGTGTCAGTAGGGAGCATTTTGCTCAAATTGCAAAATGGAATCCTGATTTAGACCTTTTAAGCCTTCAAGAATCCTATTCTATCACTGATGAAAGTCTTTTAGGGCTGCTCGAAAAGTGCGAACATATCCATGACTTAAACCTCTCTGACTGTCCTCTCCTTACAGAGAAATGTTTAGAATTTCTTCCTTCTACGTTGATGAGACTTTCTTTGCAGCGCCTTGACTTTGTGAATGATCAAGCATTTAACAAGAAGATGAAACATCTAGAAGTCTTGGACATCAAAGAGACGCCGTTAACAGATAAAGGATTTTCTCGCTTTCCACAGCTCTTTCCCACCTTAAGTTATCTTCTTTTTTCCTATATTCATCTTTCTATGGATTGTGTTGAAAAAGTGTTAAAAGCTCTTCCTCTTTACCGCTTACAAATATATGACGGAGAAACTTTAACAGATGATGAAGTCTTAAAGCTTTTTCAGCCGCATCCCACACTCCGTTTTCTCACTTTAGAAAGGTGCCAGAACCTGACAGATCAACTTTTTAAGCAAATCAAAGAGTGTCAATTGAGGCAACTTCAATTATCAGGGGCTACTAACCTAACAAATCAGGGGTTGGAGGCTCTTTTACAGCTCCCTCTAGATGCTCTTCATATCCATGGAGCTCCAAGGTTAACAAAAGAGGCTTTTATACTTATTGAAAGATATCAAGAGCATTTTGTTGATCTTTCAATAGATATCATGAATATTGGTTAGTCTTTTAACACCTAGGTCATAAGGTAGAGGGTATTAGTATGTGATTACCGCAGAAATGACTCCACCTGCAAACTGGGTTGAGTTTTTTCCAGCTAGAGTAAACCAAGTCCCCCCAATGATTCCAAAGTTCGCGCTATAGTTATATTCAATGGCTGGAGCAAAACTGATTTGATGTGAAGGCGGTCCTCCCACTCGATCAGGTCCGCCACGTCTTCCTGAAAAATGATCTTTTCCTCCATAAACATACTGCGTATCGAAAGCAAAGACCCAATGGTGGGTGATCGTATATTCACCAGAGAGGTAACAAGTAAAGGTCTGTCCAGGATGAACTTTTCCACGGGTATTTGGATTGCCTCCGTAAGAGCTGATCCCTTGTATGTGAACAATCGATGTGTATAAGACTGATTCAAGAGACCAACGGAGACGGAAGTAGTGCTCAGAAGAGAGTTCAAATATCTTTTCAAAATTAAAATTAATTCCAGCTTGATAGGAACCTTTCCCTGTAAGGTCAGTTCTACGCTTTTTGGGATTCGCTTTTTCATATTGACCGAATGGTAAAATAGCCTGTAGACAGATTCTCAGGTCTGGGATCCATGAGTTCTTTTCTTGCCGAAGAGCTTGAATCCCTAAAAAGAGAGGGGTATCATTCATTCGTATTGAAGAAGAGCCTTCTCGTATTTGGTAGGAGAAGGCTGGAGTTACCTCTAGGTCCATAAATGAAGAGATACCATAAGTGACGTCTAGGAGAGGTTGAACAACCCACAGATTGGGAATGTTTTCCCGTTTCCAATGACGGTTATATTCACCGTAATTGCAGGTCACAAAAAGATAAGGTTGCCAGCTGACTTGTTTAAGTTCATTCACTGAGGCACTGGGAGCAAGAAGGGGACCTGTAAACCAAGGGGTTGTCCACTCTTTTTGCTTAGAAGGGGTGGCAAAAAGAAGAAAGGGAACAAGAAAGAGGGGTAAATAGCGCAACATATGTCATCATTCATAACATAAAGTGTATTTTTTATGAATTGTAACTAGTGTCAAGTTGCAAAAATTAGCATTCATTTTCAACTCATTTTTTCCACATGACTTTGTGCTCGCGCTCGATAACTTTACCAAGTTGCCTTCACGCTCCGCACTTTGTCCTGCGAAAAAACTAAACGGAATCCGAATGTGAATTTTTGCAACTTGACACTAGCATGAAAAACTCCTTATGTTTAACATGGGAGTAAATCTCATGACTCATAGGGTAAGTAAGATGCTAAGGTGGAAGCTTTTTTTCATTCTCTTTATATCGTTTGGAGCATTTGCTCAGGAAAAAAATGAAGATATTCGAATACTGAATCTCCTTCCTTATGTTGTCCAACCTCCTCTTGTAAATCCTTATATCCCTCATGATTTTATTCTTGGAGAAAGAGCTGAAGATCCCTATTTTAGCCAAGGCTATTATTGGGGGGCTGAAGGAAGTCTAACAGATTATTTTGAAGATCCTACAGGTTTAAAAGGGTGCTTAATCCGCTCTCAAGTGGCCACAACTGTGATTCAAGAAGGATTCGATCGATTTTCTAATGATGGTCAAGTGAATGATTTGACTGCTGCAGGATTTACTGAAATTAAGGTCAAGCGTGGAAAATGGGGGATTTTTCCTTATAGAGAACTTGTTGCAAAAGGACCAAGAGGGCGAAAATACTATCAAATGTGGGTAGGGCTTAACACCCAAGAAGGGGCGGCTCTATGTTTTCAATTTATCTATCCTGAATATCTCAATGAACCCACTCAACACCAGAAGCAGATTTGGGAAAATTTTGTGAATCGGACCGCACTCCTCAATATGAATGATCTCCTTGTAGCTAGAGGGGCTCAAGTGAACCCTGAACTCCGTCAGGGGAGTGAGCTGAGTGAAAGGTTTCAGCTGATTGCTGAAAAAAGACGTTTTGATCAAAAAGTTTTCATTCAAATCAAGCCTCATGTTTCTTTTGATGCAAAAGTCCAAGTTTTAAATGTTGAAGAAATCTCATTTCTAAATGGAACAACTCTCGCTAAACCTTACCTTGAGGTTCATGCTTTGCTTGATGGAGGCAAGGTTCTTTCAGAAAAAATCCGCACTTCTTATAAGCTCGTAGAGCATTTTTCTTTTTCTACAAAAATGCTTTCTTTAAACCGTTTCACAGAAAATGACCATTATCTCCTTTTTCAATAGCCTACAAGAACTATCCTTCTTGCATGAAGGAGCGGTGTAGGAAAACTCTGTAAATGACATAAGATAAAACGATTAATACCAGGTAGGATAGAGCCAGCGGAACTAAAGAACTAGCTTCTAGAAAACTTGCTGCTCCAGAAGATAAACCTGAAATAATCGAAAAAAGAGAGCCTAGAGCTGCACTGGCAGCTCCCCCAATTTTAGGAAGTAGACTCAATGTTTTTGCGAAACCATGAGTAAAAATAATCGACCCCCCAATAAAGATTAAAATAGGGGGTAGGGCAGTGGTAAACAAATTAAAAACGTTAAATATTCCTAGGAATAACATCACAATTGCGATGAAAAAACAGATGATAATGGCCTCAGAAAGGAGATTTTTAATGTGAGCTTTTGCCAGCATCGTCCGATAAATCACGATTCCGATTAACCAAGCAACCCCTAAGATCAAAGCAATCCGCCCATAAACAACGGAGTTATACCCTAACTCTATTTGAACCAAATAAGGCCCTACAACGTTATAAATAGTGATGAAGGCATAGGCAAAACCGCATAAAACAGCCCCAGCAATGAAATGTGCATTCGAAAAAATAGTTTTATAACTCTGGAATGCTATGTGACCTTTAAAAGGAGACACTTTTGTGTGAGTTTCATCAAGGAAGAAGATGAACAGAAAAAGCACAATCAGTGCAAAAATTGCAATAAAGTAAAAGCAAGCTTTCCAACCAATATAGTGTTGTAAATACCCTCCGATATAAGGAGCAAGAATAGGCCCCATGCCCCACGCCATTAGTATATAACTTGAGTATTTTTTGAGAGCTTTTCCGCTAAAGCTATCGCTTAGCAAGGCTCGATTGACAACACCGATTCCTGCGGTAAAAGCTCCCTGCAAAAACCGGATGAAAAGAAACAAGTAAATGCCTGTACTCCATGTAATAACATAGGAACAAACTGCATAAGCACCTAGGCAAAAGATGATGACTTTTCTCCGTCCAAAGCTGTCTGATAGACTGCCATAGATCATTTGGAAGATTCCATATGAGACCAAATAGACAGTTACAGCTAGACGGGTGACTGAAGGAGCCGATTGGAAATAGGTTGTTAGAGCGGGAAGAGAAGGAACAAAAATATCAACGGCAAACCCCACGATCATAGTGCTTAGAATATTTAGAAACAAAATTAAATGAGGTCGTTTTACTTTTACTTCTTCTTCCATAGATATAAATCTGCTCAAAGAACCGAATAAATCCCTTAATATGAGATAAGGTTCATTCGACTCAAGAAAAAACAAAGGATAGAATGGATACTATCTTCTTTTCGAATAATCCTTATACAGTTATGATGTTTCTCCTTTTATTAAACCAACAGGAAGGAGAGACAGATGTCTGTAGATGCAGTCAATGGGGGAGAAGAGGCCTTTTCCGCCCCGCAAATAGAAGAATATGAGGTAAAACCCTCGGATAAGTTTTTTTCAAGAGAGTTTTCTGTTTTAGAAAAAGATTGGCCCAAAGCAGTCATTTCTACGAATAAAGCATGGCATGGATGGAATCCTTTTGATTGGAGAGCTCACTATCAAATTCGCGATGCTAATACGGGCAACTTGATTGCAGAAGCCGTCAAAAATTATGGGATTCTGTCACTTAAAGGGATCTATAGTGGCTCTTTTCTAGGGATTTTTAGGTCGGCAACTCTTGCAGACTTTGATGTCTATGATGCTAAAGGAGACTACATAGGATATATTGATGGTAAGGTTTTTGATCTAAGTAAGGCACGCTTTGATTTCCAAGATAAAGAAGGGAACATTAAAGCTTACGCGCGAGAAGAAAAGACTCAGATTTATATTCGAGACTATCAGACCAATGGCGTTGTAGGGTACATGAAACGTCATTTTGATACGGGGACTGAAGATCCATGGAAATTAAAAATAACTGGTGCAGTGGATAAGCGTGTTGCGCTTTTATTTGCTGCCTATGTCGTTCAACATCAATCGCATTTTTTAAAAGATATTTAGAGGTAGAATAATGGTCGAAGCAATTGGAGAAAATTCCCCAGAAAGTAATTATTATGAGCCCATTAAAGAAAAACAAGTCAGCATTAAACAAATTAAAGGGACAGGAACGCATGGCCCTTTTCAAGTCATCTCTATCTGTGAAAGATCAAGAGAGATTTTTGATGCTGCACTTGAACAAAAGCCCCCTGAACAAAGCCGTTATTGGGGCTATCATTTGATGCTTGATTGCAGAAGTTGCGATATTGATAAGATTACAGACCGGGATAATCTTGCAGCTTTTGCAATAGAAATGGTCAAAAGAATAGGCATGCGAGCTTACGGTGAGCCTCAGTTGAACCATTTTGCAACCCACGAGCCTGAAGCGGCTGGCTATACTTTGACACAACTGATTGAAACCAGCTTAATTAGTGGACATTTTGTCGATAAAAATGGGGATTGTTATCTCGACATCTTTTCGTGCAAAGAGTTCTCAATTCAAGATGCTAAAGACGTTGTGAAAGAATTTCTCAATCCGAAAAATATCAATATGTATTTTCTTACGAGACAGGCGTAGGTTCTGCTGCAGGAGAGGTTTCTTCTGCAGCTTTTTCTGTTTCTTCCAGAAGGGCATTTTCCTTTTTATCAAGTTCCTTTGCTAAATAGCGAACAGAATAGCTCCAGTAAAAAGAGACTCCCAGAACAATAGGGATCAAGTAGGGGGTAATCATTAAGACAGAGCCTGTACCGAGAAGGCCCATCATTGAGACTTGAAGCCATGAGGAGCTTGATTTTCCGAGGCGAGATCCTACCATATCAATGGCGGCTTTCCCTTTAACCTTCGATTCCTGATCCAACGGGATATAGGCCATTTCCTTGGTAGAATCAAAGAAGGAGTATTTCACAACTTTACTTGCAATGTTTTGGAAGGCTCCCATGAGGACTAGGATCATAAGAGGGGTTGTCCCAAAGAGTGTCGCAATGGGGCTAAGGCCACCTTTAAAGTAGGAAAAGACAAAAAAAATGGCGCCAGTTGCGCCAATAACGATCGGTGAAATAAGAGCGCTAAAGCGCCAGCCAAACTTCCTTAGGAAGTTTCCACCTAAGAATAAGACAGTAATCAGTGCAACAATTCCCACCATCGTGGTGACCTTCGAATTGAAAGCGAGGTAATCAGCGGTTGCTGGATAAAGCTTCTTCAAGTGGGCTTTCCAGGTCACTTCAACCATGTTAATGGTTAAAGCACAGCCAATCACGAGAACTGCAATACTAAGAAGATATTTCGATGAAAAGATATGTTTAATACTTTTCCCTAGGGTAAGTTTAGTTTTCTCATTCAGGGCATGCTTTGTGATGGAAGGATCATAATAACGTTTATCTGAGAGGACATAGCGATTCATCCACCAATAAGTCGCTAGGATTAGGCATCCCGCGATGAGGACATACGTAATAAGGGTTTGTAGGGTTCCAGTAAAATCTCCTCCTGAAAACTTCGAAACATAGTGCAGAACAAGTGGACCAGAAACAACTGTTGCAAGATCTCCTGCAGCGATAAAGAGTGTATAGGTTCTTTTTGCTTCCTTTACCTGGCAAATATGATTTGCAAATCCCCAGTAAAGAATGAAAATCACAACCTGCGCCCAAAGCTCTGCCGTAATAAAGAAAAGAGAGTGGATCCAGTTTCTGTATACAGAGATCCAGTGAGTAAATTTTGCACCCCATTTTGCTGTGAGGAAATTGGCACTTGTATGAGGACTCAAAGCATCTACGTTCGGGTAAAGGACAAATCCGTAAAGGAAGATCACGACTAGAAAAAAGGTGACAATCGAATAAAAAAGGGTCGAACGCTTAAATTGGTTACTCAGCTTAGAATAGCCAATGGCGCAAAGGAGGGATAAAGGGAAAACAACCCATCCTTTTAAGACAGGAATGACTTCTGCACCCGAATGATCAGCCGTTACGATTAGGCTATCTTTCATACAAGTGAGTGTTGCGTAAACGATTGAAACGAGAAATTTGAGAGATAAAAGAGGAAGGACCTTTTTGAGTTCAAATTTTTGAACCGGCCAGATTTTTTTAATCCAAGAACTTGTTTCGGCTGCGTCCTGCGTTTCCATATTTGCCATTTTAGCGGCATATTGTAACAGACGTACATGAAAAATCAAGAAAAAAAAACCTCAGAAGAAAATTCTTCTGAGGTGAAATATTTTTTAATGTTTTAAAAGCTCTTCAGCTTATCCTTCAGCTTCTTTATTTTCTAGCTCAAGGAGGGTTTGATTATCTGAGCGGTCATCTTGTGTGAGGTCTTTAATAACATTTTCTTGAAGAGCAAGGCGCTTAGCCTCTCCTGTAAATCGATTTTTGAAGTCTTCAAGTTGGTTAAGGTGATCATCACGCTCATCTTTAAGTGAAATACTCTTTTGAGATGTCATTTCACTTAGAATGTAATTAGCTTTTGCTAAACGCATTCTCTTTTTCTTAGAATGCTCATATTCGATTTTCCCAAACTTTTCTGGGTGCTTTAAATAGAGAACACGAAGATAGTTTTCAGCTCGCTTTGCAATCTTTTTTTCAGCCCAGATTCTAAATGCTGCAACTTTTGAATCGAGCATCTTGTTTTCAAAGTTTTCGTTTAATCCATAAGGCTTTAATAGCTTGCCAAGCTCTAGCATCATTCCAACATCACTTAGATCAAAGACGATCATTTTTCGGTTCACGTTTTTATAGCGAATTTCTTCGTCACGTCGTTCAGATGATTGAACAGTTACGAATTCTACTTTTTTTGATAATTTATCTGATTCAAAGATCTTTTCATCTAGTAACATTTTAATACCCTTTTTATTCTATTTTTTAATTATATAAACCTGTTCTTAACTATATTATTACATCAATGTTTAAAAAAGTCTAATAATTTCTTAATAATATTAATTAAGTGTTTGTTTATTAAGGGTTTATTGTTTTTAAGTGTGCTAATAAAGAGATGTTTTAATTTTTAGGTATCTTATATTTAATGGTTTATGGTTTAGCAATAAGCAAAAAAAGAGGCGATGAGGAATCATCGCCTCTTTTTTAATAGTAGAATCTTATGCATCCATACCGATTAGGCGTTCTTCCTCATCACTAGTAAGTTCCTTAATGGCATCTTCTTGCATTCTGAGCTTTGCTTCTTCTTCACGATATTTCTTTCTAAATAATTCAAGCTCAGACTGATATGATTCTCCATCGTCTTTTAAGGAGATGGTTTTTTGATTGACGACTTCGCTAATAATAAAAGTTCCTCGGATCATTTTCATTCGAGGACTTGTAGCATTAGCTAAATCAACGCCAGCAAACTTTTCTGGGTTTTTAATATACAATGCCTTTAGGAAGTTCATAGCGCGCTTAGCCAGTTGTTTTTCACCGTACAAGCGGAAAATATCAATCTTTGATTGTGCCATCTTATTTTCGATGAATTGCTTGAATCCGTAGGGTCTGAGAAGTTCTCCTAAAGCTGTCATGACTTCTAAGTCACTTAGATCAAATCGGATCTGCTTTCGATTAATATTTTTATAGCGGACCTCTTCTTCTCTTTGCTCACTAGATTGAATCGTGAGAAACTCAATTTTTTTTGCAAGTCTTTGAGAATTAATCACCTTTTATTCGAAAGTCATGGTTTTCCCTTTTCTTTTTTATTTATTATATTTTGTTCGTTGATAGGTAATATTATACCAATAATTAGGTTAAAAAGTAATAAAAATTATTTTGCAGCGTGCCTTAAAGAGTGCTAACTTTAACGCGAAAAATTCCTCAAAAATCTTGTTTTTTTAGCACTCATGCCTAAAAGTTAGCACTTGAGCGTTATTTTGCCATCAGGTTAAGCTGTGACTCATGAAGACCCATCTTGGCCCTAATTCTGAGCTTCTAGACGATTTGTTGTTTGAGGCATCTGAGGCAACGAATCAGCCTCCACCCCCTAAACAAGGGGTTCCAAAGCAAAAAGTCCCTTATTGGCTCCGGCAAACAGTCAAAATCGCAGCTCTTCCCTTTGTTTTAATCGATTATTCAATGCAAAAGATCGCTAAGAAGATCATTCGTCCTCCTTTCAAGCGAGAAGGGCAATGCAAGCGGCGGGGGAACTGTTGCCATTATGTCCTCATTGCTTATTCTCGCTCTCTTGTTGGGCGCCTCTTTTACTTTTGGTATACGCAAATTTTGGGGTTTTATAAACGTCTTCCTGAGCCTCAAGTTTATGAAGGAAAAAAAATGCATGTGATGGGATGTCGACACTTAAGAAAAGATGGATCCTGTGGTGATTATCATTTACGGCCTTTAATTTGTCGTCAGTGGCCCGTTGTAGAACATTTTGGTTATCCCAAGATTTTAAAAGGGTGTGGCTATCGGTCAAACCCTCCCTATCCTCCAGAGACGCCTGATCATCTTTCTGAAAGTAAAGATCCCCGCTTAAAAGTACTTCAATAAAAAGATAAAAATCTCTTACACTCTAGTCTTCAGAATCACTAAAAAGGTAGGATGATTATGGCATTCCAACAACCCGAACTTCCTTATGATCTAAAAGCGCTTGCACCCTTCGTATCAGAAGAGCAAATGCATTATCATTACAACAAACATCATGCTGCTTATTTCAAGAAGCTCAATGGGCTGATTGAAGGAAAGCCTGAAGAGAATCAAGATCTCGATACCGTCGTTAAGAATTCTTCAGGAGGTGTTTTTAATAATGCAGCTCAAGCTTGGAATCACACCTTTTTCTGGGATTGTATGTCTCCCAATGGGGGCGGAAAACCTAAGGGAAAGCTAATGGAGGCGATTGAAAAAGATTTTGGGGGACTTGATGAGTTTATGAAAAAGTTTTCAGATAGTGCTGCGACCCTTTTTGGCTCGGGCTGGGCTTGGCTTGCGAGTGACTCTTCTGGAAATCTTGAGATCATGCCCTTGAGCAATGCGGATACCCCTCTTAAATATAATAAGACCCCTATTTTAACTTTAGATGTTTGGGAGCATGCTTATTATATCGATTACCGTAATGAACGGCCCCGCTTTATTGAGCAATTCAGAGATGTGATTCACTGGGATTTTGCTGAGAATAATTACAAGGATCGAGGATGAGCGATAGACAAAAACTAAGCCGCCTTTTGGATGACTTAGCAGATAAACAAAAGCATGTAACCCAATGTCATGATTATTACGAGGCTCTTGAAAAGGAGATTGAAAAAAAGAGAAAAGGGCTCGCAAACCCCGAAGACTATCACGAACTTGAGACCATTATTGCTGCTCTTAATCGTGAATATGTTGAAAAGAGTGACCTTTTAATGGAGGAACTCAATAGGATTCTGATGAAAGGGTACGATCTTTCAAAAAAGATTGGGAAAGAAATTGCCCATGATTTTAAGAAACTTTGGGATTATATGACACAATCGATGCGTGCAGAGGTACAGCTTGAGCGTGTTCTTCGGGACATCGATTACGTCAAAAAAGAGCTTTTCTAACGCTTTAGCCTCTAAGAATTGACGACAAGGGGCTTCCATAGTATAGAGAAAAGCAATGTGGACTTTAGATTTCAAAAGCTCCTTTTTAAAGGCTTTAGCCTTTTCTCTTTTCCTTGTCGTCCTCCCACTCTTCGGGGATCCAGGGTATACCATTCTATCCGAAAAGAAGTATCAGGTTGCAGATAATCAAGAAATGCGTACATACGAAGATGTTATTCTGAATTGTGAGAAAGGAGGGGAGGCAAACTTTACCATTAGTCTTCCAGAGAAAATTCCTCCAGGTGGCCTTCCGACTGTTTTAATCGTTGGTGGATTAAAAACAGGGCGAGAAAGTCTTCAGTTCATTCCAGATCATGGAGAGTATGCTCTTGTTGCTTATGAATACCCTCAAAGACTCAAAACACTCCATAAAATTAATGTGTTTCTTCATATCTACACAGTTCGAAAAGCTGCTTTGGAAGTTCCAGAGGAGCTTATTGCTATCATCAAATACCTTAGGAAACAGTCCTGGATCAATCAAGAGCCGATCAGTCTAATGGGCTATAGTTTTGGTGCAACGTTCTTGCCAGTCACCTATGTCGATGCAGAAAAAGAGGGGATTCCGCTTGGTCCAGGCGTCATGGCTTATGGTGGAGCAGGGGTTTACTGTCTATTTAAAGCAAATCTCCCTCTTCCGAATTTTCTCAAAAAACCCGTAGCATCGATGGCAGCTGCGACGTTCAAGCCAATTGATCCGATCCTTTATGCCCCTCAAATGAAAGGGGACTTTTTAATCATTAATGGAATTTATGACTCTCAGATTCCTCTAGAGTGTGCTGACCGTTTACAAAATCTTGTTCCAGAACCCAAAACTGTGATGAATTTAGAAACGGAGCATATGAGCCCCGAAAAGCCCGATCTAAATCTACGACTCATTAATATCAGCCGTCAATGGCTAGAAGAAAAGCGGCACCCTCACAAGTCTTAAGTATTCCCTACACTCTAAAAAATACTAGAGCATATCTTCTTCGTCCCTTACTTCAATACAATCTGTTGCATTTTGAGCACACACTTTTAAGAAATCTGTTTGAAGCTCGCCGGCTCCAATTTCCCTTAACTTTCCAAGGGCTTGCGTTTCTTCATGAGAAAGTTCAGCTTGGAATAAGAAGAAGTTTTCGTTGGATTCACTAGAAACAACATTACTGAGGCGGCTTAAAACTGCAACATAATGAGCTCTAATCGCTGGGTCATCCAAAAGTTGTTGTCGTAGAGCGACAATCTTTTTGTGAGTTTCCTCAGTAAAGAATGGAGGAAGATCTTGCACTGCATGTCTAGAATCCACTGCATAGGTAGCAACAGCCTTTGTTAACAAGAAGGAAATAAATTCGGGGTCCATCTCTTTAAAGGCAAGTAGAACTGGGCTGCTTGCCTGATGAAGAACAACCTCTAAAATAAATTGAGCTCCAGCTTTATTTCGCTCCACTCCTAAGGGAATACTAACTTGTTGAAGGATCGGAATGAGATTCTCGGCTTGACTTCCTAAAGAAATTGCTAAATGCACGATTAGATCTTCGCCACCAACTCCTTGAGACCAACCTTGAGTGAATTGTCTAAAGACTGCTAAAACTTCTTGATTAAAAAGTTTAGGGACATATTGTTTCAATATAGGATTGTTTTTTAGGTAGACCTTCATTAATTCTTGATCAACATCTTTATCTGCCCATTTCATCATCTCTTGGATTTGCTGATTTATTGTTTGAACTCCAGGATTTTCAGAATTTCCGATTCTAGTAGTGATTTGTTTTCCATCTAATTGAGGGAGAATATCAACAAATAGATGGCCAAAGATTCCCCAGGTTAAAGTCGCAGGTAGACTTAAAGCCATCAGTCCTAGAAGGTAGGCTCGTGATGTTTCAATATGGAGATATTTAGAAACTTTACCTGTTAAATAAAGACTTGTAGCTGTTAACAGGCCATGGACTGCAATGCGGTAGATAAAGAGGTATCTGAGGTCTTTGACTCTATCGTGAACAGGATCATTAGCTAAATCTGTCACCTTTCCTAAGAGAGAATAGGCTGATCTGCTCACTATCCCCAAATAAAAAGCATGTTCAATGCATGGGGTTTTCATAAGAATAGAGAGAGCTGTTGTATAAATGACTCCCATAGCCCCATTACATACTTGCTCGAATATGCCCTTTGAAGTTGTTCCTTGAATCAATTCTGAAGTCATTAGAAGGTGAACATATTTATTGGGGATACTCATTCCAAAATAGCGTTGTCCTAATTGAGCTACTGCATAATAAGAGCCAATTGAAAAAGCACATTGGACCAAATCGATCGTTTTTCGTTTTAGACTGTCTTTAGGTAGGTCACTTTTTGCATTTTCACTTAGAACTGTTGCTGCATAATCAATTGAGCCTGTTGCTGTTCCAAAGAAAAAAGCTCCTTTAAGTACAGGATTTGTTGCTTCGGAAATCACCCCAAAACGACCTAGAGCCCAAGTAGACAATGTGGATTGAACTCCGCCAGTAAGAGTTGAACTTAATGAAAATAATGAAGAAGCAGACATTTGAACCTCAAATTGATAAAAATGAGTCTAGGATAGAAATTTTTAACTTTTTTATCATTAAAAAAATCAATAGCAAACTCAAAAGAATTGAGTTATGATTCAGCTTTTCTTTCAGCAATTTTTGCAGCTGCATTTTTTGCACAGACCTTAATGAAAGATGACTGAATTTCTCGTGACCCAATTTCCCTTAACTTGCCAAGAGCTTTCTTTTGTTCGGGTGAAAGCCCTTCTTTGAAAGAGAAAAAATCCTCTCCTCTTTCTTCAGCAATAGCAAGATTAAGTTGAGTTAAAACTTCGCTATAATCATCCCATTGATTTGAACCTTTAACAAATGTATCTTGAAGCGCTTGAATTTTCCGACGGGTTTGAGCAGTAAAAAAGAGGGGAGGGTGCTGCTTAAAAACCTCTGGATCTAATACATACATCGCAACAGCTTTGGTTGATATAAGTTGGATAATTTCAGCCTCTACAAGTTCAAAAGCCTCTAAGATAGATTTATTTGCATTTTTGAGAACATGATCAGTAATGAATTGCGTTCCATTTTTGTTTTTTTCAACGCCTAATTTCCTGCCTACTGCTTGAATTACTTGTGATAGGTGTTCTGCTTGATTTCCTAAGGCTTCGAATGAATGAACAATAAGATCTTCTCTATTGGTTCCTTGGGCCCATTCTCGAATGAACTGGAGAGGAATGGCAAGGGTTTTGCGATTCAAAAGATGGTGGACTTGTCCTACTATTCGTGGATAACTCCAGGGGTCAGGTTCATCTGCATATTTATTTATCTCATCTATTTCTTGATAGATTTTTTGAACTCCAGGAGCTTGAGATTTTTTGAGCCTGGTAATCATGCTAGCTTCAAGCAATTGGGGTTGAATATCCTGGCTTAGATGAATCATCCATCCTGCAATGACAGTTTCCATTAATTTTAATGTTGTAAGCCCTAAAAGGTACTCTTTAGAAGCTTCAATTTGAAGATATTTAAATGCTTTCCCTGTCAAGTAGAGGTTTAAGCTCGCAATAAGTCCATAGATTGTTGTTCGGTAAATAAAAAGAATTCTAAGATCTACGATTCGGGCTTTAGCGGGGTTGTCTGTTAAGTGGGTGACTCTTCCTAAGTAAGCATTAACTGAGCCGTTCGCGACTCCTGTATAAAAGGCATATTCAGAGCAAGGAACTTTCATGAAAATAGCGAGCATTCTTGTATAGATCGTTGTTACCATTCCATCACAGGCTTGTGAGAGTTTATTGCTTGAAGTCGCGACTTCAAGTAACTTTGTGGCCACGGAAAGATGGACAAACTTAGTGGGAATATGCAGTCCAAACAATCGACGTCCCAATTCACTAACAGCATATTGAGAGGCAATCGTAAATCCGTTTTTCATTAAATCAATGACTTTTCGCTCTGGGTCATCTTCTAGATATGTATATTTTGCATGACTGCTTAGAATCGTTGCAGCATAGTCGAGAGAAGCCGTTGTTGCCCCAAAGAAAAAGGCTCCTTTAAGTACTGCAGAGGAGGCTTGTGGAATGACTCCTGCGTAACTTAAGGCGGCAGTAGACATTGTTGATAGGACCCCTCCACCAACAGTTGAGTTTAGTGAAAAAAACGTAGACACAACTTTACTCAATTTTAAAGTAGGAAAAAAGTACCCAATGATACCAATAAAATTGAATTTGATGCAAATGATAAAATCATTTTTTGAAGCCTCAATTGGTTTCTTTTGATTGTCATAAATTCTTCGAATCCGTACATTATCTTCAATTTTTTAATCATAATAAGGAGATATTTGAAGATATGGACCCTCTACTCACCAATTCTACTGAGAGAAAATCACAAGAAATGCCTCCTAAACCAAAAATGACAGATGAAGAGCTTGAAAGACTGCTGTCTGACACTTTAGGTGAGTTCCATATTGGAAATCCAAGTGCTTGCGAAGTTGAAAGAAAAGAGGCGACCCCTTCCATTCCTGTTCCAGAACAGGCTTCGCTTTCTGAGAAAGCAATGTTCAGGCAACAGCTGATGATGATGATGCCTATGATGGCCCAACAATTTGCTACTGACCCTGACGAATTAAGACAGCAATTACAAGTGTCCATTGGATTAATGATGCAACCTCAGAAGCTGGAAGCTGTTTCTGAAATTCCAATAAAGATTGGTGATCTGATGCAAAATGAAGATGAGCGAATAGCCATGGTTGATGCTGAAAAGTTATTTCTTTTGGGTCATGAATTTCAGAGTGGTCCTATAACTTCTTCAAGATTAGAAGAGTTGATAGCTGATGGAACGTTTAAGATTGTATCCGAAGCTGAAGTTAAGGCCCAAGAGGTCGCTATGCAACAAAAGCTTGCAGCGCCTTCTGAAGTTGCCTTTGATATAGATGCTCAGCTAGGGTTTTCTAGAATGCTTCAAGTATATGGTATTGAGGAAAAGTACCGTGCTGTTTTGAGTGCAAAACCAGACATTGTTGTTGAGTTGCAACTGGCGCAGTTTAGTCTCCTTGCGACCCATAAGGATCTTTTAGAAGTCTTCATTGATTTTCAATGGAATATGATGGGAGGAATGGCTGAAATGAATCCTATGAATCCACTTCCTGGTTTTGATCAAGATATCCCCCTTGATAGTTTAAGTAAACTCTGTATGAGTGATCAGTTTGTAAGAATTAGCAAAGGAATGACCCAATACTTTGTTGCTCACTACAAATTAGGAAGTGATTGATGAGTATCTCTCCCTATCTGCGAATTGGAAAAACTGAACAGCTCGCTATTGTAAAAGAATTGCGAGATACACAGCCCTACGAAACAACGTTTAGCGCAGACTATCAACCTGCTATGCTATTTATCAGGGGCTCTCTGAATAAAGAGACGGCAAGTCCAACGGCTCAGGCTTTAGCTGAAGCAATGAATCAAAAAGCTCAAGAGGTGTTAAGACGCGCTGAAGATGAACAGTCAAGGGCTGATTTTAAGACAAACTATGAGCCCTGGAATAGAGAATTAGATGTTTTCACCGGACTTTTTCCGATTGCTAATGGAATGACACAGGGAATCATGTTTAGCGGATTAGCGATGGGAGGCCTTTCTCTCTGGTCTTTTAAAAGTAGCAAGTGTTTAGCAGCAGCGAATGGATGTGCGGCCCTTGCTCTTTTGATCTTTTCGGGTGCACTAGAAAAGTATACTTTAGCCCTTCATACGCATCATGAAGCAATCCAGGATTTAAAGATTGAGAATAGACAAGAATTCAGCAAAAAAATTGATGGAAACTATGCAGCAGTGGAAAAAAGTTCTAGATTCCTTCGATCCTACTTTGGAGCTAGAAGACAAGTACTAACGGAACAAACTCATTGCGGTCTCCAATTACTAAAACAAGACCTAGCTGCAATTAAAGCGATGCAATCCTATTCTCTTTTCTTCCTTTTAACGATGCATAGTGAGACTCCTGTTTCTACAGATTCAGATTTTTCCACTAATTTACCCGAAATCAAACAGTCTTTACCCCAAATCAAAGCGTTCTTTGAGAAATTAGAAAGAACCCTTAATCAAGGAAAAAAACTGGCAGCGTTAGGAACGTTTATTGGATTGGGATATCTTTATTGCGCCTATGTGAGTCGTGCTTATCTGATGGTGATTGCAGGGCTAACCTTTTCTGTGATGAATGGAGTTTCATGTGGAGTCGCCCATTCTTATGAAATCGGTGCAGCTAAAATAAGGAACGCTCAAGCGCATAATCTATTAACTCTTTTTAACTCTCACGTTGCTGGGAAACTTATTCCCAGTGCTAGGGATGAAGCTTCACTGGAGCAGGCAATTGTGATTCCCTTAGAAAGTATTTTAAAACTCATTCCAACCTAGATGTGTTTTACTATTAGAGGGTTGCAGTTTATTTTTATTATTGTTTTCAATAATAGTTTTTCCTTTTAAAAAACAGTATTATCTTCTATACTCTTCCTACAATTTATTATCATTTTCAGGAGGTTCAGTATGTGTACTCAAAGACAAGAAGACTATTTGAGACGGCTTCCTCCTCCAGTAGACTGGTGGTTGCCAGTTCCAGACCCTGTAGTAAGTGATCCGGTACTTGAAGATTACCGTGAAAACTATGCGCCCTGGAAAGATTCCCTTTCAACTTTAACCGATGGGGTGAGCCTAGCAGCGAAGTCTTTAGAAAAGATACAGCTTGGGTTTTATGCAATGTGCGGGCTCTCTCTTTGGTCTTTAAAAAAAAACCATCCGCTTTTAATGTTGGCAAATGCCTCCACGACGATTGCTTTAGGGATCTTTTGCAATACGCTCTCTCATTATGCTGTGGGTTTTCATGAACATTCTCAAACCATTGTGGCTTTAGATGTTGACAATAGGGAAGGGTTTGCAGAGAGCATCACTCAAAACTATGAAGAACTTGGAAGCCAGATTTGGACCATTGAAAGATATTTGACTAGAAGAAAGTCTTTAGAAGAAGTTGCTGGTCTTAGGTTGCTTCGTGAAGATATCGATGCGATTGAAGGGGTCCAACAGTGTCAGGCTCTGATGAAGCAGTTTAAAGTAGACAAAGTCCCTGTTGAGATTGAGTCTGAGGAGAACTTTGACATCGCTCAAATCCAAGTGGTTTTTGAAAGGGTAAAAGGAATCGCAGGTCGTGTACAAAAAGTTTCTTTTAGAGCAACCCTTTTAGGTGTGGGTTATCTCTCTTTAGCCTATTGGGATCGAGCACGTGTCATGATGGTTGCGGGAGCTGTATTTACTGGAGCAAGTGGTGTTTTATGTTCAACAGCGCACCGTTATAAAGTGGGGGCACAAGCAATCCAGGAAGCCGAAGAGAGTGAATTAGTAGAATTTTATAACAAAACAATTGCTCGAAGATTCCTTCCTAAAGTTGCGGATACGACTACCCTTCAACAAGGGATTGTTTTACCACTTGAAAATATTTTAAAAGTGATTCCGCTTCGATAGCTCCGTCAAATGCTTTCAATAACAATTATTGCCCGTCACTATCTTTAGTGTGAGATTGAAGGGGTGTGGACGTTTCCTCAAGAAACTCAGCGCTATGATGTGTTTCAAACTTGAGCAGTTTGTAGAGAGAGAGTTTAACACCAATACAAACGAGGAACCAAGCGGCAATATAGAGCCAAGACCATCCCACAAGGGCCCAACCAATTCCAACAAAATCACTTGTTCCTAAGCCATAGACTGAAGCAAGTGTTCCGACGACTTGTGAAAAGAGCGTTGCAAGAAAGAATTTCCATTCTGGAAGAGGTTTTTCGAGTAAGCTACCCGTATTGCGAGTCAAATAGATCGTAAGGTTTCCTCCACAAAGAATAGCCAAGAATGCAAGTGTCTTTGTTTTCCCAGGGTCTAGAAGCCAAACCTTTTGACCAATCCAAAACAGGCCGAAAGTAGAAATGACACCGACAATTGCTAGGCCGACAGCAACGGTAAAGATTTCATTCATGTTCCAGGAGACCGGTTTGGGTTCAACCTTCATATGATCATAAGCAATCATCATAATGGGAATATCGTTCAAAAGAGCAATCAGTATAATCATGACTGCGGTTAGAGGCTGAATATCAAATAGAACCATGGCTAGGAAAAGGAAAAAGAGAAGGCGGCAGGTCTCTGAAATACGGTACATCGCATAGCTTTTCATCCGTCCAAAAATGCAGCGTGCTTCATCGATGGCTTTTTTAATCACGAGGAGTCCTGGTTCTGTGAGGATGAGGTCTGCAGCCGCTCGAGCAGCATCGGTGGCGTTACTCACGGCGATACCTACATCAGCTTGTTTTAGGGCTGGAGCATCGTTCACCCCATCTCCCGTCATTCCGACAATGTGTTTTTTCTCTTGGAACGTTTGAACGATTTTAAATTTATGTTCAGGGAAGACCTCAGCAAAACCATCGGCTGTTTCAATGTTTTCTTCGGTGATATCTTTAGCAGCCATAATATTAGAGCCAAGATCGAGTTTAGACGATGTCTCTTTTGCAATTGCGGTATGGTCACCTGTAATCATCTTGATCTTCACATGCATGGCGCGGGCGGCATCGACGGTCTCTTTAGTATCATCCCGTGGAGGGTCAAAGAGAGGAATCAGTCCTAAAAATTTCCAGCTTGAGCCATCACCTTCTGCTACACCAAGCGTTCGGAACCCACGCGCAGCAAATTGATCGACAGCATCGTTCACTTTTTTACTGAGAGTTTCATCCGGTTTGGCGAGTTCAAGAACGATTTGGGGAGCGCCTTTTGTGACCATTAATGTTTTCCCTTCAGGCGTTTTCAAGGTCATTTCTGTTCGCTTGATCACTGGGTCAAAAGGGATTGTTTTTTCAACTTTGTACTTTTCCAAATCATCGAGGTTCTTGATCTGGGATAGAATGGCTTTATCAATAGCGTCATCTCCATGGAGATTACAAGCGAGTGCGGCTGCATGAAGGACATCATCGACAGGTTTATCGATAGCCATGACTTCTCCAACCGTGAGTTCGTTCTTTGTCAGCGTTCCTGTTTTATCTGAGCATAGGATATCCATTCCTGCGAGTTCTTCAATGGAAATCAGTTTCGAGACGATCGCTTTAAGTTTTGCCATCCTGTTAGCACCAATCGCCATAGTCATGGAAAGGACCGCAGGAAGGGCAACAGGAATGCCTGCAATGATGAGGACTAGTAGGAAGATAACCAAGTTTCCCATGTCGACGTGAAGGGTATGGGTGACTTCGATTCTAATCAGCGCTAGCGTGAGAAGAATTGCTGCGATTCCAAGAGTTAAGAAAATTAAAAAATGGCCAATTTTTAAGACAGCCATTTGAAAGTGCGATTTTGTTTTAGCTGTAGCAACAAGCTTTGCTGTTTTTCCAAAGAAGGTGTTCAGCCCTGTTTCGGTGACTTCTCCTGTCATTTCTCCAAGCTTTGCTGTGGTTCCCGAATAGGCCGTATCGCCGACTTTTTTATCGACAGGAAGAGACTCTCCGGTTAGAGCGGACTGATCAACCGATAGGTATTCTCCTGAAGTGAGTTTAATATCTGCTGGAATGATATTTCCGAGCTTTACTGAAATCACATCTCCTGGAACAAGAAGACGTGCTTCAATGGCTTGCCATTTTCCATCACGAAGAACACGTGCTTTTAGAGCAAGTTTTGACTTAAGGGCTTCGATAGCGTTATTGGCTTTATATTCTTGAAAAAAGCCTAGGGCAGCGTTGATGAGAAGAAGGGCAACAATCATAATGAAATCGGGCCATCGCTCAAGATAGCCTGAAAGGATCCCCGCAATTTCAATCATCCAAGGAATGGGACCCCAAAAAAAGGTAAAGAGGCGGAGCCAGATACTTTTCTTCTTGAGTTCGAGAATATTTTCTCCATATTTTTTAAGCCGTTCTTCAGCTTCTTGCGTAGTGAGTCCTTCAGCCATTTCCTAACTCCACGTAATAGTGATCCACGTAGTTCCGGACCATTCGATTTGTCGAATATTCCGGGGTAAGACGTGCCATGCTTGTTTTAACTTTTTTTAGCCACTCTTGAGGAATGTCTTGTGCATCCCTGTTATAAAAGAGGGGAATAATGTCATTTTCTAAGGTATCGAGAAGGGTTTTTGCATCTTCATCATCATCTTCTCCTTGAATAGCCCATCCAACATCCGGGGTGTAGGCTTCTGCCCACCATCCATCAAGAGAAGAAAAATTCAGGCCTCCATTGACTAGAACTTTCATTCCACTTGTTCCACTGGCCTCCCAGGGACGTTTCGGTGTATTGACCCATAGATCCATTCCTTGAACCAACCGTTCTGCTAATTGAATGTCATAGTCTGAAAGAAAAGCTGCATAGGGAGCAACTTCAGGGCGCTTGGTAAAAGAGATCCATTTTTCAATCAGTGCTTGACCGGGTTCATCAGCGGGGTGTGCTTTTCCAGCAACGATGATTTGAATCTTTTTGTGTTGCATAAGTTTCATGAGTCTTTCTTCATCATGAAGGAGAAGATCGACCCGTTTGTAGGTTGCAAATCGCCTTGAAAACCCAATAGTAAGAACGTTGGGATCAAGAAATGTTTCCGGAAGACTTTGTCCTCTTTTTGGAAGCTCGATTTCAAGGCGGTGTTTTGCATAGTCGATGAGACGCTTCCGACTTTCTGAACGAAAGGTCCACAGCTCTTCGTTACTGATTTTTTCGAGTTCTTCTTCAAGGGTTTCTAGGGTTCCATACCAACGGTGCTCACCGCTACAATGAGACCAAAGATTGTCTGCTTCAGGAGATTCCCAGGAGGGGATATGAACACCGTTTGTGATAGCGCCTACTTTGCATTCCAGCTTTTCAAAGAGTTTTTGGGAAACCTTTCCATGAAGTTGACTCACTCCATTAACAGCGCTGCTCCCTCGAACAGCAAGGTAAGCCATATTAAACGGATCACTTTTTTCAAGTTGTCCTAAACTTAAGAACTCTTCCATGGAAATGCCCAACTGTTCAACATAGTCGGCAAATCCTGTTTTCATCATATCAAGAGGAAAACGATCAAAGCCTGCTTCAACGGGAGTATGCGTTGTAAACAGTGTTTTCTTTTTTCCTTTTTCAAAAGATTCCTGAAAAGAGCCTTTCATCAGTCGCGCACGTTCAATCGTTGCAAAAGCGGCATGCCCTTCATTGAGGTGATAGACATCCGCATCGATTCCTAAAGCTTTTAGAAGGCGCACGCCTCCTATTCCAAGAAGAACTTCTTGCTTTAATCGGGTTGCAGTTCCTCCTCCGTACAGTTCGCTTGTAATCCCGCGGTCAGTGGGATCATTGAGAAGATCATTACTATCTAAAAGATAAAGAGAGATATGACCAACTGTAGCTTTAAAAACACGCAAATGAACGATGCGACCAGGAAATTCAAGAGAAATACGGTGGGGCAATTTTTCAAGGGGAATTTGCCCTGGTTCGTTGTAGGGGTAAAGGGCAATTTGTTTCCCGTCAGGACCAATCTCCTGCCGAAAATAACCTTCTTGGTAGAGGAGGCCAATGGCTGTTAAGGGAACCCCCAAGTCACTACAGGCTTTTAAATGATCCCCCGCAAGGAGTCCAAGACCTCCTGAATAGATCGGAAGTGCTTCACTAAGGCCATATTCCATACTGAAATAGGCAACTGTTGTTTTACCCTTGTACCATTTGGAAGCTTTCAGAGCTTGGTCTCTTTTATCCATATGTGTCTTTAAGAGCTTTTGAAAAGAGAGATCTTTTTTTAATTCTTCGATCCGATTAACAGAAAGCGTTTGGAGGATAATCCAGGGATTCCGGGTCGTATTCCATAGATGAGAATCAATACAATCCCACAGTTCATTGGCATAGGAGCTTGAGGAGCGGCGGAGGTCTAAGGCGAGTTCATAAAGCTCTTTCATTCCCATTTCCAGTTTAATACTTCGGGAATATCTTCTCCGTGCTCATAGATGTAACTTTTATGACGCTCTAGAGTGTGTTTACATTCTGTAATGAAGTCTCCAGATAGAGATTTCATCTCAGGAAGGCGGTGAAGGGCTTCCATCGCTAAATGATAACGGGACATTTGATTACAGACGACCATATCAAAAGGTGTTGTGGTTGTCCCTTCTTCAATATAGCCTCTCACATGAAAGCGGTGAGGATTTTCTCGGGCATAGGTGAGTTCATGAATCACTCTAGGATGGCCATGGAAGGCAAAAATTACAGGCTTATCATCGGTGAAAAGAGAGGCGAAGGTTTCACGATCAAAACCGTGAGGATGGCGTGTATGAGGCATAAGGGTAAAAATATCAATGACGTTGACCATCCGTATTTTTAGATCGGGGAAGTGCTTTTTTAAGAGGGTAATGGCTGCAAGAGTTTCGAGTGTAGGAGTATCTCCTGCACAAGCCATAATAATATCGGGCTTACCCTTTGAACTTGCCCATTCCCAAATCGAAGCCCCTTTTTCAGCATGGGCTTTGGCTTCTTTCATTGTGAGCCATTGTGGCATCGGTTGTTTTCCAGAGACAATCAAGTTGATGTAATTTTTACTTTTCAAGCAGTGACTTCCAATCGCAAGAAGCGTGTTTGCATCCGGAGGAAGATAGATCCGTGCTACAGTTGATTTTTTTTGCATGACCGACTCAATAAATCCAGGGCCTTGATGGCTATAGCCATTATGATCTTGTCTCCAGGCATGGGATGTTAACAGGTAGTTGAGAGAAGGAATGGGCTTTCTCCAGGGAAGTTCTTGGCATGCTTTAAGCCATTTTCCATGTTGGTTCAGCATCGAGTCAACAATCAGAGCAAAGGCTTCATAGCAGGGGAAAATACCGTGGCGACCGGTTAAAAGATACCCTTCAAGCCATCCCTGACAGAGATGTTCACTTAACACTTCCATGACCCGTCCATCATGGGCAAGATCATCATCGCTATCAAGAATTTCCCCAAGATACATCCGCCCTGTTTCTTCAAAAACATGGTTAAAGCGATTAGAGTTGGTCTCATCCGGACAGAAAAGGCGGAAGTTGTCTTTATTTTCTTTCATGATGTCTCGAACAAGCTTTCCTAGTTCTCTCGTAGCTTCTCCATTAACACCTCCTGGTTTAGGAACTTTAACCTCATATTTTGTGTAATCAGGGACTTTTAGTTCTTTCATTAGGAGGCCCCCATTTGCATAAGGACTGGCACCCATCCGAAGCTCTTTTTCAGGAACCGTTGTTAAATAATCAGGTTGAGGACATCCCTTTTCATCAAAAAGTTCCTCTGGTTTATAGCTTCGTAGCCATTCTTCTAGGAGCTTCATATGCTCTTTGTTATCGATCACATCTGATAGGGGAACTTGGTGCGAGCGAAAGGTGCCTTCAACTTTTTTTCCATCGACAATTTTGGGGCCGGTCCAGCCTTTAGGTGTTCGCATAATGATGAGCGGCCAATCGACAGCATGATCGACGGGTCCCTTTTGATTTTTTTCGATTTCTTCATAGGCCCAATCTAGAGTTTCCCAAAGTGTTTTATGAAGAGTTTTTGGGTCATCCCCTTCAACAAAACGGGGACTATAGCCACACCCCTTAAAAAAGTGCTCAAGCTTTTCATCAGGCATCCTCCCAAAAACAGTCGGTCCTGAAATTTTATATCCATTGAGATGAAGAATAGGGAGAACAGCTCCGTCTCTTTTGGGATTGATGAATTTATTCGATTGCCAACTTGTTGCAAGAGGTCCTGTTTCCGATTCTCCATCACCGACAACACACACTGCTATCAGCTCAGGGTTATCTAAAACGGCTCCATAGGCGTGGACAAGAGAATAACCCAATTCGCCACCTTCATGAATCGATCCAGGAGTAGGAGGGCTGACATGGCTGGGAACACCTCCTGGCCATGAGAAATCTTTCATGAGTTTTTCAATTCCTCTCTCGTCCATGCTGAGATCGGGGTAGATCTCACTCATGACCCCTTCTAGGAAAACATTTGCTCGAAGAGCAGGTCCTCCATGTCCAGGACCTGTAATGTAAATCATTTTGGTACGAGTATCTTGAATCAAACGGTTGAGGTGAACGTAAATAAAGTTGAGTCCTGGAGAGGTTCCCCAATGCCCTAAAAGGCGTTTCTTAATATGCTCTCCTTTCAGAGGTTCTTTCAGTAGGGGATTTTCTTTAAGATAAATTTGACCTGCAGATAAATAATTGGCTGCTCGAAAATAAGCATCCATTAACTCAATCCGTTTTTCATCAATCATTATGTACCTCTTTTCATTTTCCTATAACAAACAGCTTAATAAAAAAAATTAATTTTATATTGGGCCGTTTTTTGCTATTAGATAAACATGGCAAAGAAGCTTGTGAAATATGCTAAAAGGCGTAATGTTAAACGGTCGAAAGAACCTAAACCTAAGGTTGCGAGTTCTCGAGGAAATCCTGCATTTGTTATTCAACAACATGCTGCACGCTCGATGCATTATGATCTCCGGTTAGAGGTCGGAGGTGTGATGAAATCATGGGCAGTGCCTAAAGGGCCTTCTCTCAATCCTTCTCAACGGCGCCTTGCAGTTTTGACAGATGATCATCCTCTTTCCTATAAAAACTTCGAAGGTGTCATTCCTGAAGGAGAATATGGAGCAGGAAAAGTCATTGTTTGGGATCGGGGAAAATATAAAAATATGAAAACAAGTCGGCAAGGAAAACCGATGACAATGACAGGAGCATTTCGCCTAGGAACCATTGAGATTTTCCTTAGAGGAAAAAAGCTATGGGGAGGTTTTGCCCTAGTCCGGATGTCGGGAAAAAATTGGCTCCTTATCAAAATGAAAGATGACTATGCAGATACTCGAAAAAACATCATCAAATCAGAACCTCATTCAGTCAAGTCAGGAAGAAAAATTACAGAGCTTTAGATCGTGTCGTGAAATGAGTTTGTTGTGGATAAAACATGGTTGCTGTTGGATTTAAAGCGCCGATGTTGGCGACCTTAACGTACAACCTCGTATTAAGGTTAAATTTGGCTTCACTGAAAGAACAAATGGAGGGCTTCTCCGTCATCCAAGGTTTATAGGTTTTGTATGAAAGTAGAGATTACCAATAAAGAGAAAGTTCTTTTCCCAAAGGACCAAATTACCAAAGGGGATTTGATCAAATATTATGAGGCGGTAGCATCGAGAATGCTCCCATTGATCAAGGACCGTCCAATCAGTATGAAACGGTATCCTGATGGGATTAAAAAGGGAGGATTTGTCCAAAAAGAGGTATCGGACTATTTTCCTAGCTGGCTAAAAACTAAAGGGGTCAAAAAAGAAGGAGGAGTCGTAAGAATGGTTCTATGCAATACAAAGGACGCTTTGCGTTATTTAGTAAATCAAGCTTGCATAACGCCTCATATATGGCAAAGTCGTGTACCGAGCTTAAAACAGCCGACACGAGTCGTTTTTGATCTCGATCCTCCTGGAAAAGATTTTAAGACGGTTATCGAAGCCGCTAAACATCTCCGAGAGATCTTGGAGCACGATTTTAAAATGAAAACATTTGTGATAACTACCGGCTCTAAAGGATTTCATGTTATGGTTCCGATTAAGGCTGTTCATACGTTTGAAGAGGTGCGTGATTTTGCTAAAGAAGTCGGCAAAATAATGGTAGACGAAGCGCCTACACTTTACACCTTAAATCTATGGAAATCAGGACGAAAATCGAAGCTTTTTATCGATTATCTGAGGAATGGTTATGGGCAAACGGCAGTGGCTCCCTATGCCGTACGGGCTCTAGATGGAGCTCCCGTTGCAATGCCGATTGCATGGGGTGAAGTGACTTCCCGTCTTGCTCCTCAAACATTCACATTAAAAATGATCAAAAGGCGCCTATCGAAGGCTGATCCTTGGAAAGGAATGGAGCGGTCTGCTGGGAAACTACCAAGTTAGCTTAAAAGATCCTAAGAGAGGAGAAATATTGAAAGAGGCAATGCCTCCTTGAGAACTTTCAAGAAAAAGAATTTTCACGAGCTCAAGGGTCATGAGTGGTTTTACTGGAAATTCGTACATTATATTTCCTTTTTTTCGTTTTATGACATCTATTATACCAAAAATTTTACTTAATTTCTAGTTAATAATGCTAAGTTGTTGGCTTTAAAAGGATTATTTAATCCCAGCAACGATATGAGAGAGAATTTCGTCTGAGAGCTCTTTATTTGGCTTTTCAGGAATCACTAGATGGATTGTCGTGGGGGTATTCTCATGAATCTGAACTACTTGCGACTCAGGAATATCTAACCCATTTTCTTTAAAAAACTTATGTGGATCAGACTTAATTTGATCCTTTAAGGAAGGATCATCCCATATCTTCCGGACGAGAACGGTCCAAATTTTGACTGTTTTTCCAAGGTCTTCCATGAGGTCCTGTATAGAGCTTGAATAGATTAATAGCAATTGGTATGGGTCAGTATAGATAAGTTGATTTAAAATTGGGTTGATTGATTCAGATCTTTCCGTTGTTTTTTGTCTTCGTAAAATCTCTCCTTGTCTAGTGGACAAGGGTTTCGATTTTAAGAAGCCAAAATTCATCAAAATATCACGCCTAAATCAATTTAGCTTTAGTAGAAACCTATGGATCGCTTCATGGACAAAAATATTTTCCGTCACAGTGCTGTAGAAAAGCTTTCTTCGCCCTCCCAGCTCAGCAAGTTACTTGTTGTGGTACGACTTAAGGGATGGATGGTTTTAATGACTTTATCAGCGATCATTTGTGCTGTTTTAGTTTGGTCTGTTGTGGGCCAGATCCCCATCATTACGACAGGAAATGGAATTCTTTTAGCTCCTGAAGCTCAGTTTGCGATTAATAGTCCGATAGAAGGAATCGTTGAAGAGATTTTAGTGAAAACAAATCAAGAAGTTCCTGTGGGGACGCCTCTGATGCGTCTTTCGAATGGGACTATTATTCTTGCTCCTCATAATGGAAAAGTGTTTCAAATTGATGCTGGTAGAGGCCAACCTATTAAAGTTGGACAAGCACTCCTATGGTTTCAGACACAAATTTATCCGAACCAGTTGGAAGTTTATGGTTTTATTCCTACACAAGTGGGTGAGCGCATTAAACAAGGAATGCATGTCACAGTCGACCTTCATGCAGTTGATACGCAAAAGTATGGTCAATTAGTTGGGACTGTTAAACAGGTAGCTCCTTATGCTGTTTCTGCAACATCAGCACAGTTACAAGTCATTCCTTCACAGCAAGTACGTGAGGATTTAACTAAAGGAGGGTCTATGGAATTAGTGATCGTGCAACCCACATTAGATCCTCAAAATAAGACAGGGATTACTTGGACTTTTGGAAAAGGACCTCCAGATCCATTATACCCAGGGTCGATGGGAACTGTTCGAGTGACTATCGAGAATAAACGACCGATTTCCTATTTGATTCCGGGCATTTAAAAGGCGGTTGTATGGAAGATCAAATCCCCAGACCGAAAAAATTTTGGAGAGTGAAAACACCTACAGTGATCCAAATGGAAAATGTAGAGTGTGGAGCAGCCTGTTTGTCGATCCTTTTGGGGCATCATGGGAAATTTGTTCCACTTGAAGAATTGAGAATGGAGTGTGGAGTTTCTAGAGATGGAAGTAATGCCCTTTATTTAATTCAAGCCGCAAAAAAGTATCATCTAGAGGGTAGAGGAGAAAGACTTGGACTTAAAGAGCTTTATACCCTTGATAAACCTGTCATTCTTTTTTGGGATTATAACCATTTCGTTGTTTTAGAAGGGTTTGGAAAAGAGACTGTTTTTCTTAATGATCCAGCCTTTGGTCCTCGAACAGTGACGTATGAAGAATTGGATGAGTTTTATACTGGGATTGTTTTACTTTTTGATGTAGGACCTCAATTTAAAAAAGGGGGAAAACCTCCAAGTATTACAGAGGATATGAAAGAGCGGCTCAAAGAGGTTAAAGGGCCCCTTCTTTATTTACTGATTGCAGGTATTTGCCTCTTAATTCCAGGGCTTTCTGTTCCTGTTTTTACACGAATCTTTATCGATAATATCCTTGTTTCAAATGTTCTTCCATGGAAAAGCCAATTTATGATGGCAATGGGTTTAGCAATGATTTTAGGGGGACTTTTAACATGGATGCAACAGTATTTCTTAAACCGGTTAAATGCTAAATTAGCGATCAAATTTTCGAGTGACTTTCTTTGGCATATCCTCCGATTGCCTGTTTCTTTTTACTATCAAAGATTCCCTGCTGAGATTGCGAACCGTGTTGGGCAAAACAATCTTGTTGCTCAGATGATGACAGGAGCCTTAGCCACCACCTCTATTCAGCTTCTCCTAGTGATTTTCTATGGAGCTGTCATGTTTATGTATGACTTTATGATCGCATCGGTTGGGATTTTGGCTGGGGTAGGTAGTTTGATTGTGATGGGCTTGATTCAGCGTTCTCGTACCGATACCTATGCACGCCTTCAAAAAGAACAGTCGATCCTATGGGCAAATTCAGTGGGTGTGATTCAGCAAATTGAAACAGTTAAGGCAACAGGAACTGAAAGTGATGCTTTTGCGGCCTATGCAGGATTTGATACGAATAAAATCAACTCACTTCAGGAGATCAGCCGAAAAGATGCAATTTTGACAACATCGCCGATTTTTTTTCAGGGAATTGCAACAGCTGCTCTTTTAGGGCTAGGGGGATGGCGTACAATGGAAGGGAGCTTAAGTATTGGAACCTTGATGGCTCTTCAAATGCTCCTTCTTAGTTTCTTAGCTCCTGTCGTTCAATTCGTCAATTTTGGGCAAACCCTCCAATTTCTTAAGGTGGAACTTCTTCGTTTGAACGATGTGTTAAAAAACCCCATTGATCGGATTTATTCCAAAAAGAAAAATGAAACAATAGAAAGTGTTAAACTCGAAGGGTATCTTGAGTTTAAAGATGTGACTTTTGGCTATAGCCCCATGGCTCCTCCTTTAATCGAAAAGTTAAATATCAAAATTAAACCAGGAGAAAGGGTGGCTCTTGTGGGTCCTTCTGGCTGTGGAAAATCGACCATTTCAAAACTATCTACAGGTCTTCTTCAGCCATGGGAAGGAGAGATTCTTTATGATGGAAAACCTTATTTAGATCATCCACGAGAAATCATGCAGCGCTCTTTGACTAGCGTTGATCAGGAGATTTTTCTTTTTAGTGGAAGTGTCCGGGATAATATTACTCTATGGGATGCTACAGCGACAGATGACCTTATTATTAAGGCTGCTCAAGATGCATGTATTCATGATGATATTTTACAGCGACCTGAAGGTTACGAAACAGACCTCATTGAAGGAGGGAGAAATCTAAGTGGTGGACAAAGACAGCGTTTAGAAATTGCACGAGCCCTTCTTGTTCAGCCTACGATTGTGATCATGGATGAAGCGACAAGTGCTCTTGATTCAAGTACCGAAAAGCTTGTGATGAATCATATCCGCAAAAGAGGGTGTTCTGCAATTATGGTCGCCCACCGATTGAGTACGATTCAAGATTGTGATGAGATTATTGTTCTTGATCAAGGAAAGGTTGCTGATCGTGGGACTCATGAGGAATTAAAAAGTCGAGAAGGAATCTACCGTGAATTGATTCAAAGCGAGGTAGATGATGGATAGTCTCTTCAAAGAAGTGGGAAAAAGAATTGAAGCTCCAGCAAACTTCTATCTTTCCTTGGGGAAGAAAGACAAGGTCTACTTCCTTGAAAAAGGATCGATGATTCTCTTTGCTAGTCAAAAAGAAGGAAGAAGAACGCTTCTTTCAACAATAGGAAGTGGAAGGCTTCTTTTTACAATTGAAAAAGATAAAGAGGTGCCTTACGAAATCTTTGCTTTTAGTGAAGAAAAGATTGTCTTATGGGAAGTTGACAAGGAAAAATTAGCTTTATCTCTGAGAGAATCAACTGCTTATCAACCAGTTTTTTCCTCTCTTTTAGAACATTGGCTTAACCAATTTACCCACTTTCTTTTTTCTCCAATGGAGATTTCTCCAAAACAATGGATTCAAAAAAGTGGAGAGCTAACTCTTGAAAAAGGAGAAATTTTCACCTTAAAAATTAGCGAAGTTCCAGCAGAAAAAGAAAAAGTTTTTTGGGTGACTCCTCGAGAAGGAGAATATAAACTTCTAGGTCTCCATGAATACAAATTCTCTATGGAACATAAACACTTTCCCATTCTACCCCATCTTTATTTCCTTTCTCTTGAAAAAGGAGATTATGCTGTTCAGACAACAATGGAGAGTGTCCAGAGAAATAGTTGGGAAGAAGGGCTGACACAATTTCATCGTTTTATTGGCCATTATTTGATTCAGAAGCGTCAATTTCTCGATGAGGAAGAACTTAAACGATTTGAAGAAAAAGAGATTCTCCAAGAAGAAACGCTCCATCAAACACTTTCACAGATGGCTTCACTTCTCGAGTCGAGTGAGGGTGATGAGATCAGCGCATCGAGTCAACCTTTAAATCAAGCAATAGATATCGTTTTAAAAACATTGGGGTTGAAGCTTCAACCCATAAAAAAATGGGAAGAAATTGATCTCAAAGACCAAATCGCCAAAATCGCTGAAAGATCTGGGGCAAGAACACGTACCGTTTTATTGGGGCCATTATGGTGGAAATTCGATTCAGGACCACTTTTAGCTTTTTATGGAAAAGAAGGGCATCCCATTGCACTCATAAAGAATAAATGGGGCAATTATGTGATGATAGATCCTGTTAAAAAAACGCGAAAGAAAGTCACCGCTAAAATTGCCAGGTTAATTGCAAGAGATGGTTATACCTTTTATCAAGCAATTCCTGATAAAATAAAAAATGGTGGGGAGGCGCTTCGCTTTTTCTTGAAAGGAAATCACAAAGAATTTTGGAAACTAGGAGGCTATGGGTTAATTGCGGGACTGTTTTCTTTATTCCCTCCGATTGCGATGTCTTTCATTTTTAATAACGCCATTCCAAATGCCAATATAACGCTCTTATTGCAAATCACTTTAGGACTTGTAGCTGCAGTTTTAAGTAGTTCCATTTTCATTTATTTTCGTTCGTTGATTTTAGGTCGCATTGACGGAAAGCTAAGCTCTAGTTTACAGCCCGCCTTATGGGACCGTCTTCTAAAGCTTCCAGCAAACTTTTTTCGTCGTTTTACCGCTGGTGATCTTCTTCAACGGGTCATGGCAATGGAACAAATGCGTCCTCTTTTAACGAGTAATGTTGCTCAGACGATACTAACAGGGGTTTTTGCAGTTTTATACATCATCGCAATGGCAATCTACTCAATAAAGTTGACAATGATTGGCTTAGCCTTACTCATTGTTGCTATTGGAATTACCTATATTTGTGCCCGATGGAAAATTCGTGTTCAGCAAAAAGTGTATGAAATGCAAGGGCGGATGAATGGAGCTTTAGTTCAAATTATCTCAGGTGTTTCTAAACTTCGTGTAGCAGGTGCTGAGAACAATGCTTTTTCCTACTGGGCAAAGCAGTTTTCACGGTCTAAATCTTTAGAAATGCATGCGCAGAATATCCAGAATATTATTGCGAGTATCATGGGTGCTTTTCCTCTTCTTTCTTTTATCGTCATTTTTGGAGCTGTCATTCAAATGGAACAAGGAGAGGGATTATCTATCGGGGCTTTCCTAGCCTTTAATTCTGCTTTTATGACCCTTTCCCTAGCCGTCTTTAGTTTAAGTAATATTGTCATGCAAGCAGCTCCTATAGTCTCTTTATGGAAACGTTCTCATGTAATTGTTGAGGAACCTCAAGAAATTTTATTGAAAAAGGGAAGCAGTGGAAAACTCACAGGAGATATCCGTATCGATCACGTCTCATTTAGTTATGAAGATGAGGGAAGTCTGATCTTAGATGATGTCTCGATCCGCGTAAATCCTCGACAAATGATTGGAATCGTTGGCCCTTCTGGAAGTGGAAAGTCGACTCTTATCCGAATGCTTTTAGGGTTCGAAAAACCTCTGTCAGGCGCCGTTTATTATAATGGAAAAGATCTCTCCCATCTTAATATCAATGAAGTCCGAAAACAAATGGGAGTTGTTCTTCAAGGAGGAGGAATTGTTGCAGGAACCCTTTATCAAAATATTGTTGCCGGAGGGCGGTATAGTGAAGAAGAAATCGACCGAGCCATTAACTTGGCAAGTTTTGAGCGAGATCTTGAAAATTTCCCCATGGGTCTACATACAGTCGTTCCTATGAATGGAGAAACCCTTTCTGGAGGGCAAAAACAGAGGCTTCTTATTGCTCGAGCTCTTCTTCCAAACCCTAAGATTCTTATTTTTGATGAAGCAACAAGTGCTTTGGATAATCGTTCTCAAGAAGAGATTTCTCATAATATCGATCAACTAGACATTACTCGAATCGTGATTGCGCACCGTCTAAGCACTATAAAAAACGCAGATCGGATTTACGTTCTTGAAAAAGGAAAAATCACTCAAGAGGGGAGTTATAAAGATCTTTCTAAGGAGCCCGGTCTTTTTGCTGAAATGTTGAAGCGACAACAGCTTTAGGTTCAGTCAAGTCCTTTTAGTGCACTCAAAGTTTGTTGAATGGTTGCAGGATCGAAATCATTCGGATGGTCGATAATATCTGAAAGCTTTTCAACCGTTTCTTCCAGGAGAACATTTCCTAGGACCTTTTCTTTAATTTTTGTGAGAAGGAACTGGCATCCTTCTTTTTCATAAGAGAGGGAAGTTCCCATTAGCATCTGTGCAATTGTATCGACATTTTCACTTATTGAGGGTGAAAAGGAAAATTCATAGCTATGAGAGTCTGAAGGTATCATAAGAAAATCCTCTTTAGATAATGATTAAAGGCCTCTTGATCGAGAGGAGATTGAATATAGCCAATGTAGCCATCAGGACGGACTAAAACCGCTGTTGTTTTTGAAATTCCATAATGAGTATGAGCAGAGGGTTCACGGTCAAGAAGGCAACGATTTTTTTCAGGACAATAACTTAAATCACTATCATTCCGATAGAGATAATAAGTATGAATCAGCGGATGGTCAAAAGATGTAAAAGCTTCAAGGTCATGTTTTGAAGGTTTTTTTCCTGAAAATAGAAGAAGGGTATGATGAGTTCCTTTAAAAAGATCAAAAAGGCGTGTGTCTTTTCCTTCTTGCATCAAGGTATGGTCGGGAGCTCTTCCTCCGATGCGGACATGTTCTGGAGGACGGTCTTTAGCTCCTTGAGTGATGATTTGATTGGGTTCATAGTGAAAGTAGAGTTGAGAAAAACGTTTTGGAAGTTGGTTGGCAAGTTTTTCAAAAGACCCAGCAAAGCTCATGGCAGCATCTCTCATCAATGACAAAGCTGTTGTTTTTGTTGTCATCAACTTTGTGACTTTATTTGTAATGCTTAGAACACTTTCTGCAATGGGGTGGCGTTCTTCATGGTAGGTGTCAAGAATCGTAGGGACTCCTTCACCTTTCATCACTAAAGCTAGTTTCCAGGCAAGATTATAGGCATCTTGAACACCAGTATTCATCCCTTGTCCGCCAGCAGGACTATGAAGATGAGCGGCATCTCCAGCTAGGAAAAGACGTCCTTTTCGGTAAGAAGTGACTTGTCTATGATGAATCATGAAAGGACTAATATCTTGGGGTTCGAGTATGCGCATTTCGGGTTCAATCCGCTTTTGAAGAATCGCAAGAGCGTGTTCATAAGTAGCGGTAGGAGGATCTCCGTCTTCAGTCTCAGGTTTTAATTCACAAGTGATCCGCATCCGTTCATTGGGAAGGGGAAATAGAGCAATAAGACCATCCTGATGAAGAAAAATTTGCATTTCTTGAGAATCAAACGACCAATCTAACTTGGCATCAAATACCATCCAATGACTGGGATATTCAGAGCCAGGAAAGGGAATATTCGTAAGAGTACGGCAAGTACTGCGCGCACCGTCACATCCAATAACATAAGCAAAATCATCTGGAACGAGACTCCGATCTCCAGATTTAATCATCACTTCAACCTTATCTTCTTTTAATTCGAGGTTATTGAGTTCTGTATCGCGATCGACTTTGATTCCGAGCTGCTCAAGATGATGGATTAAAATCCGTTCAGTTTCAGTTTGGGCAATATCTATAATGAAGCAATAGGGGGTATCAAATCCCTGATAGTCTGCATGTAGTAAACGGTTTTTCCCTGAGTAGATATTAATTCTAGCAACTTTGACACCCATTTTTAAAAAATTTTCGAGAACACCCATATCCTCGAAAACTTCAAGTGTGCGGGCGTGGATTCCCACTGCTCGAGAATCTTTTGCATAAATCGTATTTTTATCGATGATTCGGACCTTAACTCCGTGCCGAGTCAGCTCACTTGCCATAGTCAGACCGACAGGTCCTGCTCCAACAATCAGTACTTCATCCTTTGCCATAACTTTTTTTCTAGGGTGTGTAATCAATTAAAGCAAGATCTTTTGATTTAAGATATTCCTTATATTTCAGACTTTTTAGTACATTTTTCAGTCCTTATGTTGACGAAAACCCCTCTTTACAAGTAAATTTAATGTCTTATCGTCACCTGCCCAGGTGGTGGAATTGGTAGACACGCCAGATTTAGGTTCTGGTGCCGCAAGGTGTGGAGGTTCGAGTCCTCTCCTGGGCAAACTCCCAAAAGCATACAAATCAAAGATAGCTTTAGGTTCTGGTAAATAATTTGAAGTCTAAAAATAATGCTTGTCCTTAATAATCAGTAAGATAGATTTTGTAAAAATTTACTTTGTTTTCATTTACGAATTCCTTTATAATTGTTTAGGCTGAAAAAATTTAAGGAACTAAAAGAAAGAATATGGAGCTACAGACAAAACTTACTTCTTTTACTAGAAAAAATACTGTTAGAGAATTAAACACAATGCTCCACTCAACTTATCAGGTGAGTATTTCTTGGTGGGGAGAACGTGTTGTTTCTATTCAAGGGTACGATGGGGAAGTTACAATCAATGAAATAGCATCGAAGTATCTGAAGTGTGATTCATTCAACGCAGATCAAGAGCGTTCTTAACAGGATAGATTAGATTGCGCGAATCTTTGGGAAACAATAGAACATTTATATATAGAGAGTGATACTGTATTAAGTAGTACTTGGATTTATAAGTATTTAGTTCCTTTGATAGAGTTTAGGATTGGCTGTCGTTGTTGTTCTGGAGATCCACGAGCTTTAATTCAGTCAGATGTTGTACAAAGTAAGGCAAATCTTTTTGCGTTTACATTCGATCGATATAAAGAATTATGGGGAGAACCTGGTGAAAATGTGCTTTGGGTTGGTGTAGAGGACTCAAGGAAGTATTACGCAACAAAAGAAATGATTGAGCTTATAGTTAGTGGTCATATCAAAGGTTAAAACTGATCAAGCGTTTCTAAGAATAGATGTTTGTATTCTTAAACAACGCCTTTTTCATGCAGTGGTTTAGAAAGCCCTGCAGCTAATCGTTCGTTTAGGGCCTCAAGGGTCACTCCAGGGACATCTACAGGAACATTTCGGTAGAACTTACATGCATCCATTTTATCAAGTATGAGTGGAATAAAGTTCGCAAGTGCCATTGAGGTATTCACAACCCCATTGATCATATTGGCATTGGCTTTAGGTAAGAAAGTTCCAAATGTTGCAACGCTAGCACCAATATATAAAATTTGTTGAACGAGGCGGACGTGTTGAATCACTTTCCACTTTCTGAGTTGTGATTGTAGCTCTGGTTTTTGTTTTTCGATTTTCTTAAGCTGTATCATCTGTTCAAGCTTAGCTCGTACGAATTGCTCAACATGTTCATCTTGGGCTCGGTAATGGTCTATTGGAACGATCGTACGCTCTTCTAAACGTAGAGCTTCTTCTTCCTGATGCTCTTTAAAACTTGCTAGAACTGCATGTGTCATTCGATCAAGGGTATTAGAACCTGCTAAAGCTAAATCTTCTTGAATCGATTCAGCAACGTGCTCATCAACAAGTTGTCCTAGAACAGAAGCTTGAGTTTGTGTGAGCTTTTCTTGCGTCACTAAAGCAGTTTCTGTCTCATGAGCTCCTAAAAGTCCAATGAGAGATTGCATTATTTCAAACATCTCAAGAGAGGATTCGATCCCAACCTTTTCTTCAAGGTGGTTCATACTTTCACACATGACCTTTTTGACGCGATCCTCTTTACCTTCTTTAATCCAATTTTTAAGAGCGTCTAGATTAACCTCTAGTTCTTTTTGTTCTCCATCTTCTTCAACCTTGATTGTTTTAGGAAGGAGTAAATTAAAAAGCTCTGTGATCTTTTTATCATTTGATAAATCTTCAAGCTTCTTCATCACTTGAGTTCCAAGGTCGGTTCCCATCCACATTGGACCAACCTTTTTAAGGACTTCGTAGGTGATAAAAACTGAGAGCAGTGCAAATAATACAGGAAGGACAAAAGGATTGGTTGCTATTGCTGTAATTGCAGCTCCGGCCGCAAACTTGAGAAGTAGGGGACCTGCGATCATAAGGGTACCGATAAGGATCATTAAAACCCCATCAAAGAGAAGTCGCGCTCCATCTAGATTTTGTCCCTTATTAAGCTTTTTGATTCCTTGAGCAATACAAGAAATTCCAACAGCAATATTAATAACCCCGCCAATGATTCCAAAAACCATTGAAGCGGTTCCTACCCATGAAACCTTCTGTAAAGCTGGAGCAAAGGATTTAGCAGCTTCAAAGCTTAAATAACCCATGGAAAAGAAATCTCCAGCAACTAACCAGAAATCGCTGTCAAAATCAGTAATTTTGTATTTTTCCCAAAAGTTATCACGTTTAGCTTCAATTTCTCCTTTGCTGTCTAATTTCACGTCTAGAGTTGCCGCGACATAATCGCCCAATTGCATGGTGGGAGTGCTAGCCTCACCCTTCAGGGGATGACCTTCTATCGAAGAGGACAGTAAACTGTCACTTTCACTAAATGAGCTGTGAGATAGGGTAATTTCTGTAGACATCTTTTACCCTCCTTTATTTCTTTTTCAATATATTATTATAACATATTTTTTATTAAAATTATTAATAAAAAATATTTTAATATAATTTTTATTTCATATCTTTCTTATTTTTAGCGTTTTAAGTTTTTTTAAAATAAACACTTGATTTTAAGCGGTTTAAGCATTTTTTCAGTGTTTTTAATCTTGATGAAGTTTATTCTTCCTGCAGAACAGATTTTTTGGGAGGTAAAAGTATGGAATTAGAAGATAAAATTGACTCAATCTCTGAGGCGAATATCGTAGCAGAATTCAGCACGATGCTCGATCAAGCGCGTGTTAGTACGTCATGGTGGGGACAGCGGCTTGTTTCGATTGATGGCTATGAAGGAGAGGTTAAAATCGATAAACTGGCTAAAAAGTATCTTGAAGCAGTCTCATATCAGAGAGATCATGATACAAGTCTTCAAAGCAGATTAGATTATGCAAATCTTCGAGATACAGTAAAGAAACTCTATATGGACAGTGATACTCAACTCAATGAAACTTTGATTTATTGGATTATTGTTCCTCTTTTAGAATATAGACCTTGGGATAAGGAATATTATATTGGTCCGCAAGTTGTTATTAGAAATGACGGGAATGGTAAATTTGCAGAAGGTGAAGAATTTGCATTTTCTCCTGAGAGATTTAAACAATATTGGAACGCAGAAATGAGAACAAGAGCATCTTTTGAAGAAAACTATTCTGAGGGAACTGTAGATGTTAAATGGTATGCTTCAAAAGAAATGGTTGAATCTGCTCTTGCGGCGCAGCGCTAAACTGTTCCAAAAAAGCGGTCACCAAAGTCTCCTAGTCCTGGGACAATGTATTTTTTATCATCTAGCCGTTCATCAAGGATGGCTAGATGGAAATGAACTTCAGGAAAGCGACTAAGAATCGCTTCCTTGCCTTCAGGAGCACCGATCATCCCTACGATCGAAATATGAGAGGGGGCACAATCTAACGAAAGAAGTTTTTCAATTGTAACAATTGTACTTCCGCCTGTTGCTACCATAGGATCTAGAATGATCACATGGTCATCTTCGGATAGAAGAGGAAGCTTTTCATAGTAGAGGTGAGGAATAGCCTTTTCATCACGGTGAATCCCTATAAATCCAACGCGAGCTTCTTCAAATGTTTGCATAAACGTGGGAAGCAGGGCCATTCCTGCTCGCAAAATAGGAACAAGGACGACACTTTCAGAATCGAGTTCTTTTTTGACATTCTGAGCAATTAGAACGGAGAGTTCATCGGAAGCTTTTTTAAAAGCCACCATGCTGGTTTCCCGATCACGAAGAATAGCGAGTAATTTATTGATTTCTGCCATGCACCTTAATCTAGCAAATTATTAATAGATGAGGTAGAATAATTCCCTATGAAACCAAAAGATTTACCCTATCCTTACAAGTGGGAAGACCGACATCCACTGCTAAAAGATAAAATTTTTTATGTTCCTGAATATTATCAAGAACATAAAAAAGAGCTATTTCCAAATCTTCAAGAGTATTTCGGAAACGATCGTCCCATCCATTTAGAATATTGTAGTGGAAATGGAGAGTGGATCCTTAATCGAGCCATGGAAAATCCTGAGATCAATTGGGTTGCTGTTGAAATGTGGTTTGAAAGAGTGCGAAAAATTTACTCTAAAACAATAAATTATGGCGTCGAAAATCTATTGATTATTTCGGGAGAGGGGCTCACATTTTCTCGAGAGTACCTTTCCACTGAATCGTTAGATAAAGTCTACGTTAATTTTCCTGATCCATGGCCTAAAGATCGTCATGCTAAACATCGGATTATTCAACGCCCCTTTGTAGAAGAACTGCGTCGGACAGTCAAGAAAGACGGATTGGTCACTTTGGTGACAGATAACGTTCCTTATAAAGAGCAAATGGAGCATGAAATGGGGGAGTGGCCTAAAGTTGAAACTTCCCATGAAAATTACGGGTCCTCATTCTTTGAACGCCTTTGGCGTTCTCATGGACTCCCAATCCACCATCTATGTTATGCCAATCGTTGATCACCGAGGCTTTGATCCTCTTTATAAGACATTTCATTCGATTTTATTAGATGCTTCTTTAAAGTCTGATCTAACATGGGACATAAAAAGTGAGGACTCTCCTATTATTTGGGAATTAGACTTTGCTATTCAAACACTCAATCCTGCTCACTTAGCTTCTTATCAACTGGCTGTCCGAAGTTTTATCGAAAAAATTTGGGAAAAGCATCAGGAAAACACGTTAGGAGTGATTCTCTATAAAGGAGAAATTCCTCCATTTGAAATTGAGGACTTTGCAGACTATCTTCATCACATTGCAGCAGAACTTCCTGATGAAGTTCCACCCTTTGCTCTTTTCGACTGCCCAGGAGATCCCTTAAAGTTTTCTAAAGAGATTTTTCCTCATATTCATTTAGGCTTTCGATCAGGGCCCATTGGAGCTATTCAGTGGGGAGAACGATTCATTCCTCGACGGTATGATGCTAAAATTGGGATTGCACTTCCTCTTCGCGAAAAAGGGCTGCAATTTGATGAAGTTGATCAGTGTCTCCATTTTCTTGATCGAGAGAAAATTTCCTACCGATTGATTGCCGAACCTTACCTTACTGAAGAATGGGATGATTTAGATGAGATCATTATTTTTCCTACGCTCATTTCAGCTTGGGGACTTCGAATGATACAAGGTTTTGAGGCAGCAGGGGGAGAAGTAAATAGATTCGGGGTAGAGGGATTCGAACCCCCGGCCTTCTGCTCCCAAAGCAGACGCGCTAGCCAAGCTGCGCTATACCCCGAAAAGGATTAATCATCCTAATATAATTTCCTCATTTCTAGCAAGAGGATATTTCATGGACTTTTTCCTAAAAAAACATTAAAATTTTTGAAAAAAAGGAATTTTTTTATGGAAGAAATAGGTACGGATTTTCGTGCAGAATCAATACTGGATTATTGTGCTGAAAAACTGCAGTATGGCGCAAATGCTATGCGAGGGGTGATGTGGAACGCTCAGTCCCGTCTTATGGTGACATGGGGTGTTCTAGACTGCGCAGCAGGTTCACGTTGGGAAAAAGTTATGAGTGTCATTCAGCTCATAGGAGGTCTTTGCATCGGGCTTCCTGGACAACTTTTGCTGGGTCTTTCTCATCGGCTTCAATCAAGAGAATATACCTATTGGCAGGGGATGGGGGATGTTGTTTCTCCAGGACAAGAAAGAGTGATGCACCTTAATACTTGCATGTTTCCGGGTAGCCTTCCTTATCATTTTGGAAAACAAGTTCCAGCAAATGAAAGAATGGAGGCTCTGGCTACTAAGGTACAGGAAAAACATCCTGAGCTCCTATTTCTTTGTGAGTTTAGTCCTGTTTTTTCACAAAAGCTTTATGAGTATCTGAAGGGAGAATATAAGCACTTTTTTGCAAATATTGGTTCTTGTGCTCTTGGAATGGATGCTAGTATGACACTGATTTCGAAAGTTCCTATTCTTAATACCCCTAGATTTATTCCAACAAAAATTTCTGCAGAAGGTGACCAGAAAGGGATGTATCGAGGCTATTTTATTGTCGAGACAGAAACATGTAAGTATCTTTATGCTCATCTTCATGCAAAAAATACTGAAAGAGCAAAACAGATTCGAAAAGAGCAACTTGATGAAATTCGAAGTCTGACTGCAGACTCTTCAAAACCCTGGGTGATTTTGGGTGATTTAAATGTAGATCGCAATCAACCTGAGCATGAGAATTTACAGGGTTTTAATGATATCATTCATCAGCAACACGGAAAAGTTACAACGTGCTCTGAAGATGGCGTTGAAGAATCCGTCGATTATGTATTAACTAGAGATGAACGTTTACAAGTTGTAACGGAAGTAATACAAGATCTAAAACTATCTGATCACTCGATAATTACCGCAACAATTAGTCTTGCTCAAAAAAAATAAACTGTGCAATATACTTTCACCAAAAAAGGAGAAAGTATGTCAGTTGAGGGTGTCAGTGATTCTGGAGAAGCAATACCGTTTGAACAGGAATGGACCTATCGTGATTCTTTAGCAAGTTTAGTGACGAAAGTCGGGGAAGGGTTTATCACCCCTTTCGAACTTTTCACAGTATCACTTCATCATTCAATTTTACCGATCCATCCTGGAAAATATGGTCAAAGCCGTGATTGGAAGCAGGAGTTAATCATGAGGATTTTTTGGGGGGCTGTACTTAAGATTCCTGCAACCCTATTTTTTATCCCGTTTGCCGGTGTTGGTGCTGCTCTAACAGTCATTGGAAACCTTCTAGAGACAAAAGATTATCGCTGTGACAGCGGGGCATTCAAAGGAGAGCTGAATAAAGATACGAAGTTAATGCACTTAAATCCTCACATGCTACGTGGCGGAATTCCTTTGTGGAAGCAAGGATTAACGCCTGCAAGCAATCGTCTTGATCGATTAATCGCAACGGTGCGTGATAATAACCCCGATATTGTCTTTCTTCCAGAGGTCAATGCCTCGATTAGAAGCATGCTCAGAGGAGCATTAAATGATCGGTACCATTATTTTTTCTCAAATATGGGAAGAAGAACATTGGGATTAGAAGCTTCATTTTTCATTGCTTTTCGCGGCTCATTAAAGTCAGTTCCTCAGTTCGTTCCCTTTAAGAGCCAAGATTTTGTGATGGAACGAGGGTTCTTTACTTTAGAAACACAAGATACTCGCTATTTCTTTACTTACCATCCTTCTCTTGAAGATTTAAAAGAGATCTGTGCTCAGAATATGGAAGGCAAAAAGATTGTTTTAATGGGAGACCTTGGATTTGAAAAAGGAAGTCCTTCTTTTGAATATTTACAAAAACAAGGGTTTGTCTCAAACCTAAAAGAAAGGGTAACCACCGAGACGAATGCTCCTTATCTTCATTTGTATAACATTGAAGAAGAGGAGAAAAAGATTGAAAAAGGGATGATTTTTATCAAGCAAGGTAAAGGAGTTTCTCAAGTAGTTCCCATGCATCTCAATTCAAAAATCGATCAATCTCTATCTAATCAATCGATGGTTTTGACAAAGATACTTGCATAGATCACACAAAGTGATGTATGTATAAAAATATGTCTGCGTTTAATGAGTATCCATCTATTGAGAAGCTGAAAAAGCTTGCAGAAAAGCCTTACGATCTTTCTAAAGAGGGGAATCTTACTCCTAAGCGTGTCAGCCAACTCAAGTCTGAATGTTTAAACCTTAAACTCCTGTATGGAACAGAACGAGTCAATGAAAAGACTCTAGAAGCCCTTTTTGATTTAGCTAAAGAAGCAAATGTTCATGAAAAGATGAAAGCGATGCAAGCTGGAGTTGTGATTAATAAGATTGAGGGGCATGAGAGTGAAAACCGTATGGTTCTTCATACTGCAATGCGTGACTTTTTCGAACGGCAAAATGAAGCAGAAGAAGCAAAGCAAGCAGCTGCGCTCGCTTATGCTGAATTAGAAAAACTGAAGGCTTTTCTAGATAGTATCGAGAAAGAAGGGTTTACCGACATGATTCAGGTGGGAATTGGAGGATCAGAACTCGGTCCAAAAGCCATTTATCTCGCTTTGGAAGCGTTTAAAAGAGAAGGTAGGCGTGTCCATTTTATTTCTAATGTCGACCCTGATGATGCCGCACATGTTCTTCAGCAAGTTGATTTAAATAAGACGCTTGTTGTGATTGTCTCAAAATCAGGGACAACTCTTGAGACATTAACGAATGAAGAGCTTATTCGGAAAAAGTTTCTAGATGAAGGGCTGTCTCCAAAAAACCATTTTCTCGCTGTAACAGGTAAGGGAAGCCCTATGGATGACCCTGAAAAATACCGAAAGTCTTTTTTTATTTGGGATTACGTCGGTGGTCGGTATTCTGCAACATCGATGGTTGGATGTGTCATGCTCGCTTTTGCCTTAGGAATGGAAAAGCTTCTAGATTTTCTAAGAGGAGCCTCTTGTATGGACAAGATTGCTTTAGAAGAAGATCCCCATGCAAACCTCCCTTTACTTTCCGCTCTACTAGGAATCTGGAATCATAACTTCTTGAACCTTCCAACAACTGCGATTATTCCGTATTCACAAGCCCTTTCTCGTTTCCCTGCACACCTTCAACAATGTGATATGGAATCTAATGGGAAACAGATTGATAAACAGGGTAATCCTGTAGATTTCTGGACAGGACCCATCATTTGGGGGGAGCCAGGGACAAATGGACAACATTCATTCTATCAGCTTATCCATCAAGGAACCATTCCTGTTCCTGTGGAATTTATCGGTTTTGCTAAGAATCAATACGGTGAAGACAATGCATTTAAAGGAACGACTTCACAGGAAAAGCTTCTTTCTAATCTCTTTGCGCAGTCGATTGGGCTTGCAACAGGACAGAAATCGGAGAATCCGAACAAATTCTTTCCCGGAAATCGTCCCAACCGCGTTCTTCTAGCTGAAGAATGCGACCCCTACACTATAGGAGCAATTCTTTCTTATTATGAGAATAAAGTCGCCTTTCAGGGTTTTATCTGGGATATTAATTCTTTTGATCAAGAGGGAGTTCAACTTGGAAAAGTTTTGGCCAATAAGATCATTGATCAATTCGCTAAAAAGACGAAAGAAGAATCCTTTGAAGATGACTTTCCCCTAGGGGCTGTTTATATCGATCAGCTCAAAAATCTTTAAATTCCGTTATCATTTAAACCCCTGTAAATGAGCATGGTTTTTCGAATTTTGCTTTTCGCCGTTCTTCGCGAATGGTTCCCAATAGAGAAATAATGATCCCAAGAATAATAATTCCACCGCCTATATATTGAGCTTTGTTGGGGACTTCTCCAAGGATGATAAAGGCAAAAAGGGTTCCGGCAATCGGGGTTAGAGCAGTTGCGACCGAAATATCTGTAGATGATGCTCCTCCTTTAATTCCTTTAAACCAGGTAATCTGTCCAAAGACTATGATGATTGCTCCGTAAACAATCATCCAAACCCAGAGGAAGGGAGAAAAAAGATCATCAAAATGATGCACTCCAAAGACCGATAGAACGATAATAGAAAAGAGAATAAGACCTGCAAGCATTCTGAATACCGAAAAGATGCCAACCGAAACGCTTTCTAGGAGTTTTCGGCTGAGTAAGATTGCAATGACTCCCATGAGAGTTGCCAGTCCCGTTAAAATTTCTCCAGCCTTTGGAAAGGTTTGCAAAAAGTGATTCACAGCAGAGTTTCCAATATCTAAGGTTTTCATTGTCATTTCATTATTCATTGGTCCTGTGTTCAATGCGAAAATTGCAACAATCCCGAGTGTGGCAACGAATGCCCCTAAAAATCCAAAAAAATTAGGTTTTTCACGAAACATCAAAAAAGCAAAGATGAGTGTTAGAGGAACATCTAGAGTTGAGATCAAAACAACATTGGTGACATCTGTAATCATCAGAGCAATAAAGAAAAATGCTGGGGCTAACACTCCTGACATTAAGATAATAAAAAACATGCACACCCAATCTTTAAAGGGAGTTGTTTTGATAACATCAAAACGCCAATCCTTCCGGTAGACAATGAGTAGAGTGACTCCTGCAACGAGATTTCCCGCAAAAAGTAGGTTGCAGAATGAGATGGGGTTGTGTCCATTGATCGGATGCATTGCCCCTAGCTGTCCGATTTTAGCAACAACACTATTCGAGGCTGCGTAGATTAAAATTGAAACCCATAGCCAAAAGGTTACGCTTCTAAGTTTTTCTTGCTTTTCCATAATCTTGGAAATAACAAGCTAAGAAATATTTTGCAGTAAGTTTCCCTCAAGAGATTCCAGCACGCAATAGCCCTTTGTCAATACAAATCCCCCCTTTTGCAGTGATCGGAGAGGTGAGGAGAACTTGACCAAGAGAGACTAGTTTTTCTTGCAAAACCTCAGTTCTCTTAGGATCGAGGTGAACACCAAAGTCATCAATCGCAAAAAGGGGAGTTGTTTCTGTTTGTTCTTTTAGAATTTCCCATTCTGCTATTTTCAGTGCGGCAATACATGTACGCTTTTGTCCTTCACTAGCAAAGGTTTTAGCCTCTCTTTTTTTGTAGGTGATGTGCATGTCATCTCGGTGAGGACCAATCATTGTACTTCCAATGATTAACTCTTTAGGGCGTTGCTTAGCGAGTAGCTTATCTATTTGATCGACTTTTTTTAAGGAGATCGAGGGCTCATAACGAAGGTCAAACTCATCTTCCTCCTGTGAAAGATCTTTTGCAAAGGCTTCAACATTAGGACGAAGAAGTTCTATGAGCTTAGACCGCTTATGCATCAAATAATAGGCGCTTTCTCCCATCATTTGCTCCCAACTTTCAATCGCTGCCTCAGATTTCACTTTAAGAAGCGCATTCCGGTGTTTCATTGCTTTATGATAGCGCATCAGGTGATGGACATAGAGTGGGTCTGTTTGTGCAAGCTGAATATTAAGAAAACGGCGTCTTTCTTGAGGTGTACCCGAAATCAAAGTACTATCCTTTGGTGAATAAAGGACTGAGGGGAGAATCCCCAGAACATGCGAGAGGTTTTGGAAGAGAGTATTATTATAGTGGATACGCCGATTTTTCCCATCAAACCCAATACTCAGCATTTGCTCCACGTCATCTCTTACAAAATAAGCTTCAATATAAAAGTGAGGCTGGTCTTTACGAATCAAGTCTGAAAGATGCGAGGTTAAGAAGGAACGTCCTGTACTGAGAAGATAAAGAGCTTCTAATAAACTTGTTTTCCCTGCTCCATTTTTCCCATGAATTAGGTTGATCCCTTTTGTAAAAGGGACTTCGACTTCCTCATAGCAACGGAAATTTCTAAGGATGAGTCTTGAAACTTCCATTAGACATTCGCTAGACGCATCGGCATAATCACAAAATTAGCCGTTGTCGAATCGGTAATCAGGCCGGGGTTGTGCGGAGTCGTAATCGCAAAGTTGACCGTTTCATCGGAGCAATGACGGAGAATGTCATGGAAGAAAAAGGGATTAAAGGCGATTTCAAAAGGTTCTCCAGAATAATCTACAGGCATAGAAACCTTCCCATCGCCGATTTCGCTCGAATTAGCGGTTAGGATAAGCTCTCCATTAGTTAAGGTAAAGTGAACCGAATGACTCTTATCGGTTGTGAAGAGGGCAACCTGCTTCAGTAAAGCCATCAATTCTTCGCGATGGAGCGTAAGATTAAAAGTGCTTTCTTTTGGAATCACGCGTTCAATATCAGGATAATCTCCAGAAAGGAGCTTTGTGATCAGAACGGTAGAACCACATTCAATTCCAATTTTATCACTCATAAGGCTCACTTTAACGGCTTCATCACCGTCAAGAGACTTGACAATCTCTTCAACAGCCTTTAAGGGGATGAGGTAATTATGTTTATGCTCAGGACTCACATCAATAGGAGTGTTCACTTTAGCAAGGCGTTTCCCATCTGTTCCAATAAATGTTGCATTACTATTTTCTATCTGCATGAGAACACCGTTTAAAACATGTCGGCTATCTTCTTTTGCAGCAGCGAATACAGACTTTGAGAGCATTTCTTTAAAAGCATCGACGCGCATGATGAAATGTTCTCCTTGAGTCAAGTCAGGAAGAGCAGGGAATTCACTTCGGTTAATTCCATTCAGACGGAATTCTGAAGTTCCAGCTTGAACATAGGCAACTTCATCTGTGGTTGTCCTCAGTTCAATTTCAGGAACCGTTAACTCCCGAATTAATTGAAAGAAACGTCGTGCAGGTAGTGTAATTGCCCCCTCTTCAGTAATATTAGCTTCCATTTGAGCGCGCATACTTACGGTTAAATCGGTAGCGCTGACAGTTAGGATTCCTCTTTCAGCTTCGATAAGAATATTGGCTAAGATAGGGATGGCGGGTTTGTTTGAAACAACACTCTGAATATTTCCAATCAAATTTGCCAGTTCTGGACGGGATAAAACTACCTTCATAAGACCTCTAAAATTTTCCTCCAAGGATAGGCTAAGGAAGCTGCTCTGTCAACCTTTAAGCGCTCTTTCAATCGATCGTTTTTGCTCTCTTTCTTTGATGGCTGAACGTTTATCGTGATGTTTTTTTCCCCTTGCAATTGCAATCTTTACCTTTGCTTTTCCCTTGCTTAGGTAAATAGAGAGGGGAATAACGGTGAGCCCTTTTTGTTCTGTTGAGCGTTTAAGTTTATCGATTTCCCTTTTATGAAGAAGAAGCTTGCGGTCTCGACGTTCTTCGTGGTTATGAATATTTCCAAAGGAATAGGGGGCAATAGAAGAGTTTTTGAGCCATGCTTCTCCTTTAGAAATCATCACGAAAGCATCCTGCAAAGAGCCTCCGTGGTTTCTCAACGATTTAATCTCCGTACCTTGAAGAGCAATGCCCGCTTCAAAAGTTTCAAGAATTTCATATTCATGTCGAGCGCGTCGATTAGAGACAAGCTCAGATTCATTCTTCTTATTCATAGAGACATATTGTCCCAGGAGAAGGTAATTGCCATCAAGGATTTTCTTCTCCATTGACAACGTCAAATTAGGATAGGTATCATATAGCCCTCAAATGTCAAAACAAAGGGATAAGATGAAGAAGGGGATTCTTGCATCACTAGTTCTAGGAATTTTAACCGCTGGTTGCGCAGTCAATCACTATCATGCAAAAGATTTTCAAGGAATTGGTTATTCTGAATATCGGATGACAACAGATCGTTTTGTGGTAACCTACCGTGGGGATCGTTCGGTTGACCCAGAGGATGTGCATCGTTATGCATTAAGGAGGGCTGCTGAAGTCGCTTCAAATTATGGCTATCGTTATTTTTCTGTAGAAGATAGTAAAGATTTAACAAAAAGTCTATTGGTTAGGACTAAGGATGAACAAACAACTTTTTTTGATGACTTTTGGTTCGATCGCAAAGATCCTATAAAGAAAACATATGAAAGAATTGAAAAGCGAAACAGTTACGGGGTCGAGCTTACCATCAAATGTTATCCTTCACGCCCAAGCGCCCAAGATGAAGCAATCGATGCCTATCAATTTTTAGCTTATGAAGCGACATCTAACGTTTCTTAATAAACCCGAAAGCAAAAAACAGAACGATTCCCAGCCAAAATAGCGGTTCTGTCCAATTAGGCAGTCCTTTTAGTGAAACGTCTAAGATTAGCTTTAGACCAATCCAACCAACAATAAGGTGAGCCCCGATCTCTAAGCGAGGGAAGCGATCGATGATATCGGTGAAAAATTTTGCAGCAAAACGCATCATGATAAGGCCTGAAAGCCCACCAACATAAACGATCCAGATTTTCGGAGGGAATTCGTGGTGTGCAAAAGAAACTCCAACCATAGCAAGCCCAGCTAAAATTGAATCAATCGCAAAGATAAAATCGGTGATTTCTACCAGAAAAACCGTTACCCAAAAATTTCTCCGCCTTGGAGCTTGTACTTCTGCACGTCTTTTTGTGATTAAGTGAGAAAGAGATAGATAGAGAAGGTAAGCGCCTCCAATGATCTGAACCCAAAAAAGTTGAATCAAATAGGCTGCACTCAATACTCCGAATGCTCTGAGAACTACTGATGAAACAAGCCCAATAAAAAGGGCTTTTTGGCGCATAGCCTGTGGAAGTCCTCGAACAATTAATGCAATTGCTAACGCATTGTCTAAAGAAAGCACTCCCTCAAGAAAAATGAGTGTGATTAATCGAGGAATATCAACAAGAGAAAACGTTTGGTCAAACATTTCTTCTTTGTATCATCATGCACTAATTGCCATCAACTTTACTGTTGTGGCTCTAGAGAGATAAGATAAGGACGACTTTGAGAACGGCCATCAATGATTTTTTTGTTCCCTTCCATGTGATAAGCGGTCAATTGGATGACGATGGCATGTGTTTGATCTTTTGGAGGACAAAAGTTCATGTATTCTTTTTTGTTGCTTGAATTTGGTAAGGTGTAAGCCTTCAAAGCATCACTTATGCTTGCATTTTCAGGAATTCCCGTTTGAAAGGGAAAAGAGGGGTCACCTAAGGGAAAGTCTAACTGCCAATGATGATATTTACAACAGTCATTACACATGTAAGTACAAGTGGAATCTTCAACTAAAAGATGCATTCTTGTTGCGGTTTTAGGAACACCTTCCCAGGATATAGGAGGAGAGATTCCCATTTTTTTTGGAGAGAAGCAAGTATATTTTAAGGGGATATAGTGATCGCCGACTCCGGTCATATAGACTTTAAAGTCGGGGCTATAACTATCAGCAGTTGCTCCCTTACAAAAAGTAGCGCGACTCTCTTTTTGACAGGCTGAAAAGAGGATAGCTACTAGCATGATTAAAAATATTTTTACTGTCTTCATAGTTTTCACATAAAAGAAAAGTTGTTTTTCAGTAAAGAAGTTCGTGGAATTTCAAGTGTTTTTATCAAAATTTAGATGTTTTTACATTACTTATAATAAGATACTTAAATTTTAATTAAATTTTTAAAATTTATTGTATATATTATTAATATTCAATTATTTAAATTAATTAAAATATATGTTATAATTATTGCCTAGGGATAACTATTTCTAGTTAAAAAAGGAAAGGGAAGAAAATGAGTGAAGCAATCACTCCAAAATTGGCATTTTCAGAGCAAGCTGGTATTGGCGTCTACAAGGATGGCGAGCACTGGATAGATACGCCCACAGATCAAAGAGTTTCTGAAATCAGTCTGTCGTTTTTCAAACTGAGCGCTTTTGCAATTATTGCTGGGGCTATTACTTTTTTAGTCGTTCCTCCGCCTATTTCTTTTTTTATTAGCCCCTTAGTTACCTTAGCAGTGATCGGAATTGGGACTTACTTAATTCGGCAATCGATTCATGATTTAGAAGCCATTAAGAAAGCGAGTTTAAATCCTGAGACAGAATATGATGGTCCACGCTTAGGCGAATGGAGTGAAAATGAAATGATAGCAACGACCAGCGGTGAAGAATCATATGCGATGAAATTAGCTTTAATCGAACAGGCTGAACAATCTATCGAAATTTCTGGTTCTTATTGCGGTGGGACTGTTTTCAATCGTGCTTTAGATTTAATTGCTGAGCAATTAAAAAAGAAACCCGCCTTAAAAGTAAAAATTATTTCTAATAATGATCTTTTAGATGCATCGAATCATGAGAAAATAGCTGAACTTGCAGCTCAATATCCTGATCGATTTTTTCTTTTAGAAACAAAAAAACAGTTCAAATTTTTCCCGAGTATAAAAACGGAAGAGAACCATACAAAGCTATTGGTAATTGATGGAACCCTTTGCATGACAGGGGGAACAGGCATTCAAGACATGTTATGTAGAGGTGAGATTCAAGAAGGAGTAGAACAGTCTGCGGCTGAACATATGTTAGGTGGAGCAGCTAGAGATATGGATGTTGTAATAAAGGGTCCTGTAGCTAAAACAATGAGGCAGCAGTTCTATCAACTTTTAAACAAATGGGTTGAAAAAACTCCTGAAGAAAGGAGATATGGAACAGAAGACACTCGCTATCAACCATTGCAGGAAGGTTCTCCTAGTTTACACCTTCCTCAAGGATCAATGGATCCGATTCGCTCTCAAACTACAATGATTGCCGGGTCGTATGAGCATGGAAAAGCCCATGAATGTAAACTTGCTTATATTCAAATGATCCGACAGGCACAGAAAAGCATTGTTATTGCAAATATGTGCTTCAACCAACCTGAAATTATAGAAGAACTAAGAAGAGCTGTTGAAGAACGTGGTGTTAAAGTAACTGTTGTTACGAATACAAATCACTCACTAGCGCCACTGGGTATGAAAATCATGGGAATTGTCAATCGATTCAATTTAATGCGATTTGCTCGAATGATTTCTCCAGACAAACAGGAGCTTGTTCAACTGTACCAATTTACAAAACCTTCTACTCTATTTCATAAAAAAGCCATGATTGTTGATGAGGAACTAACTGCTATCGGGAGTTTCAATATTAGCCTTCACTGCGCCGATACTGAAGATGAGGACCTGGTTATTTTCGATTCTAAGGAAGTTGCTCATAGATTTGAGGAGATTTTAGAGCAAGATATACAGGACTCAAGGAAAATCAGTTTAGGTGGCTTTTGGGGAGCATTAAAATACTATTGGAACTTATTTGAATCAGAGTGTGTTTTGTTGGGTACAGCAAATATTTTCCAGTAAAATCTTAGGAGTATTCTTTAGCCAAACATTGACTGCCCAAGAGGGGTAATGCGAAGACATTCTTTGCCTTGGTAGGAACCTGTAGCAATGATTCCTCCTTCAAAGAGCCAGTTATAGATGATAAGACGGATAAGAATCATTTCATCTTCAGAATAATCAGGAAGGGAATATTTCCAATACCGTCCAGTTTTTTTCAGTGACATCTTACTATTTTCACTGATAGGTGCGATGACACCGTTTAAAAATTCCTCAAAAAGAACCCAGCCAGAGTCAATGATGCGGCTGATACTTTTTTCAATTTCATGGATGTTTCTTTCTGTACAGATTTCCTTAGCGAATTCAGCAAAAGGGTAACTGGAGAGGGTCACTTTATAGGTGTTCAGTGCCCGCTTTTCAATGGGGAGTGCAAGCCATTCTTCTGCTTCATCTGAAGCGATGAGTTGGTTTCCTTCAATCTGGCCAAGTTTCAGGAAAAGAAGCTTTTGAATAACTTTTGACATGTAGTGATGGAAGTGCGCTTGGCCCTCTTCTGTCTTGAGATCAAACCCTTTACATTGTTTAGCAACAATATTTGCTGAAGCTTTTTCAAAGACCCACTCTTCTTCTTCATTTAGTCTAAGATAGAGGGGTTTTGTCATAGAAAGGGCCAGTAAGGTGGACATATCCTCAGCAAACGAAAAGTCATGAGGACGCGTTCTTTTGACATCGCTTTTCTTTGAAATCTCTTTGGGCTGACTTTCCTTTAAGAAACTAAGATAATCTTTCCACTCTTTAAATAAAGTGACAACTTCGACCCATTCCCCGTCTTTTTTCTCATAAACAAGGCAGCAAACGAGGTTAAACTCCAAGTAAAGGAGATGCTCTTCGAAAGCCTCTTCAGACAGCTTGTATTTTGTTCGGATATCAGCAGAATACATCTTAAAGTCTGGAGCTTCAAAGAGATCGGTCACAATCCCATTTAGAATAGGATCGCCTAGGTTTAGCTCGGTAAGATACCTTTGGAATGTTTGGGGAGTCTCGAGGTATTTTTCGATCAAAGAATTAAAAATATTATTTGATGTTCTTGGGATAGGGTACCAATTAGGTAGGACATGAATTGGGACCTTTTTCAAGAGAGCCTGAAGGAATTCCATACCAGGAGTGAAGTCTTCTTCAAACTTCTGGATTTGTGTTTCAAAATATTTTCGCATCTCTTTATCAACAACAACCGTATCTTCCTCAATCTTAAAGAGATCAGTTTTAGCTAATTTCTCGAGAATCGCTTGTAGTTTATCGAGATTTTTATCGAGTTGGTCAACAAGGCGACTAATAGGAATCTTTTGAGAACTGTAAACGATTTCCTCTAAGACCTCTAAGTCTTCTGTAGAAAAATGGGACATTAGAACACGATTTTGAATATCCTTTTGATAGTCATAGTCTTCGAGGTTGATCTTGTTTTTTCTAAAGATATTTGTCTCGACCATTTTTCCCTGATTTTTTGTAAAATTAAGTTTTGAATTGCCTTTCAACCAATATAATATGAAAGAACATTATTTATTGCAAGTAGAGATCAAAATAATTAGTTTACTTAATTTATTAAAGTTCTCTGAACCAATATTAATGGATAGATTTTGATATTATGAATTCGATAACCTGTGTAAGGGGTAGGGCTATCTTTTTTTTTAGGGGTTTGTTATTCTCGCTCAAAAAATAAACTCTAAAGAGCAATGAAGTACAATCATTTAGAAATTGAAAAGAAGTGGCAGAAGCACTGGAAAGAGAAAAAACTTTTTAAAGCTGAGGTTGACCCCTCTAAACCTAAATATTACATCTTAGATATGTTTCCTTATCCTTCAGGCGCAGGTCTCCATGTCGGGCATGTAACGGGATATACTGCGACTGATATTCTTGCTCGGTATAAGAGGCAACAAGGCTATAACGTCCTTCATCCTATGGGCTGGGATAGTTTTGGCTTGCAGGCTGAGCAATATGCTATTCGTACGGGAACTCATCCAAAAGATACAACTGAAAAAAACATCAATACTTATCGAAGGCAGCTTCAATCTTTAGGTTTTAGTTATGACTGGGACCGAGAGTTTGCAACGAGTGATCCAAAGTACTATAAGTGGACCCAATGGATTTTCACAAAACTGTATGAAAAAGGGTTAGCTTATGAAGCAGAAATTCTTGTCAATTTTTGCCCTGCTCTAGGAACGGTTCTTGCTAATGAAGAGGTTGAAGATGGGAAGGCTAAAGAAGGAGGCTATCCTGTTGAAAGACGTCCTCTACGTCAGTGGGTCTTAAAAATCACTGAATATGCAGAGCGTTTGCTTAAGGATCTAGATCTCCTTGATTGGCCAGACTACTTGAAGACGCTTCAAAGGAACTGGATTGGGCGCAGTGAAGGAGCAAAGGTGACTTTCCTAGAAAACGAAACCAAGCAACCTATTACGGTCTTTACAACGCGACATGACACGATTTTTGGAACAACGTTTCTTGTGATTTCTCCTGAACACCCTTTGGTCAAAGAAATTACGACGCCTGATCATGCGGAAGCTGTAGAAGCTTACTTAAAGGAAACAGCAAAAAAGAGTGACTTTGAAAGAACAGAATTAGCGAAAGAAAAAACAGGTGTTTGGACCGGTGCTTATGCGATCAATCCTGCAAACAATGAGCTTATACCTATTTGGGTTGCTGATTATGTCTTGATGGGCTATGGCACAGGTGCTGTCATGGGTGTTCCTGGTGGAGATGAACGTGATTTTGAATTCACTAAGAAGTATGGCCTAGCGGTTGTACCTCCCTATGATCCCATTATAGACGATGTTCCAGAGGGGATGACAAAAGAAGATGTTCGTGTTGAAATCTTAGCGGGGAAAAGGTGTTGGAATACTGGTGGCACCATCATTAACGGAAAAAGTGATGAACTTGATATCAATGGCCTTCAGATGGAACAAGCTAAGGAAGCCGTTGCAGATTGGCTGGAAGAAAATCAATGTGGTGAAAGGTGTATTACTTATAAGCTTCGAGATTGGCTTTTTTCAAGGCAAAGATACTGGGGAGAACCCTTTCCGATCCTCCATTTCGAGGATGGTTCTAAACGTACTCTTGACCTTGATGAACTGCCGCTCACTCTTCCAGAACTTACAGAATACAAACCGCAGGGTGAAGGAAAAACGCCGCTGGATAATGTTCCCGATTGGATTAATGTGACCGATCCCAAAACAGGGAAAAAAGCAAAAAGAGAAACCAATACGATGCCTCAATGGGCAGGTTCTTGCTGGTATTACCTTCGCTTTTGTGACCCTCTAAATGAGAATAAAGCTTGGGGAGAGGAAGAAGAAAAATACTGGATGCCGGTCGATATGTATGTTGGGGGAGTGGAGCATGCGGTTCTTCATCTTCTTTACTCTCGCTTCTGGCATAAGGTTCTCTATGATTGTGGCTATGTCTCTACCCTAGAACCCTTTCAAACTCTCCGAAACCAAGGGCTTGTTACAGCGAAGTCCTTCAAAAAACCAGGAGGAGGTTATGTTGCTCCTGAGGAAACTGAAGGGGAGACAGATCTGATCGAAATGGTTGAAAAAATGTCTAAGTCAAAGCTCAATGGAGTTCCTCCTGATGAAATCATTGAGGAATATGGCGCTGACTCCCTCCGTCTCTATGAAATGTTTATGGGGCCTTTTGATAAGGAAAAACTTTGGAATAGCGAAGCAATCAGTGGATGTCGTCGTTTTCTTGACAGGTTCTACGCTCTTATCATGTCAGAGAAAGTGAGTGATAAAGAAAACCCAGAAGGAATGAAGCTGGCTCATAAGCTTGTACAAGGTGTTCAAAAGGATATTGAAGAGATGCTCTTTAATACAGCGATCTCGAAAATGATGGAGTTTGTCAATGCGTTTACGAAGCTTGAAACCTACCCTAAAAAAGCTCTCGAAATGGCAACAGTAGCGCTGTCTTCTTTTGCGCCTCACTTAGCTGAGGAGTGTTGGGAACATTTTGGGCATCAACATTCTTTAATGTATGCGACGTTCCCAAAAGCTGATCCTAAATATCTCACAGAAGATAGTGTGACTTATGTGATTCAGGTAAATGGGAAATTCCGTGGGAAATGGGAGCTTCCAAAAGGGCAAACCAAAGAAGCTCTTTTAGAGGCTGTCAAAAAAGATGAAAAGATGGCAAAGTATCTTACCGGTGAGATTCTGAAGGTAATTTTTGTTCCGGAAAAACTTCTTAACATTGTCGTGAAGGGATAGGTTCATGAACTTATTGTATGATATGGTCCTCTACCTTCTATTCGTGCTATCTTTTCCTAAACTCCTTTATGATTATCTTTTTAGAGGAAAGTATCGAAAAAGCCTTATGGCTCGCGTTTCACCTGTACCTCCCAGAGTCACAAAAAAACCGGTGATTTGGCTGCATGCAGTATCTATGGGGGAAACAAAAGCCCTTTCGACATTAGTTCCTCATGTGCGTAAGAGCTATCCTGAAGCTTCTATCTACGTCACAACAATTTCTGAAACGGGACATGAAGAAGCTAAAAAGAGAATTCTTGATGCTGATGCCATTGGTTATCTCCCTTTGGATTTTTCTTGGATCATTAAAAGTTTTATAAGGAAGCTTAATCCCTCTCTTTTAGTGCTTGTTGAAGGAGACTATTGGTTTAACTTGATTAAGGAAGCCAAGTGTAAGGGAGCTAAGATCGTCGTAGTGAATGGCAAGCTTTCTGAAAAATCGTTGAAACGATACTTAGCTGTCCGCTTTTTTAGTCGACAGATTTTTAGTTCCATCGATCACTTTTGTATCCAAGGAGAAAGTTATTTAGAGCGTTTCTTAAAGTTGGGAATTCGTCCTGAAAACCTCACAATTACTGGAAACCTTAAGTTCGATATTCCTGGAGAGGAAAAAGAAGATTTAGAAGCATTCAAAAAAGAGTTCAATATCAAACCAAAAGATCGTGTGATCACTTTAGGGTCAACTCATGAAGGAGAAGAAGAACTCTTATATAAGAGTCTTATCCCAGCTCTGACGATGGATCCTCATTTAAAGGTTTTAATGGTCCCTCGACATCCCGAACGCTTTTCAAGAGTAAAAAACCTCTTCCATCACCCTCAAGTCACTGTTGTTGATCAAATGGGAATTCTACCGAAATGTTATCGCTTATCTCATATGGCCATTGTTGGGGGCAGTTTTATCAAAGGGATAGGAGGACACGATATTTTTGAACCGGCAAAAATGGGTATTCCGACTCTGTATGGCCCTTATATGTACAAACAAGTAGATCTTGACCGCGGAATGACTGAAAGTGGTGCAGGGATAAAAGTAACACAGCCTCATCTTCTTGAAGCTATCCTAAAACTTTTAAATGATTCTAAATTTCATTTTGAAATGGGGGAAAAAGGAAAACATTTCGCTCATAAGGTCATGGGCGCCTCATTTCGAACCTGGAAAGAGGTTACTTCAAACATTTCCCTTGAGAAGAATTAGCCTTGCAGTTAGAATCATCTCAACTTGTCGCGGGGTGGAGCAGTGGTTAGCTCGTCGGGCTCATAACCCGAAGGTCGCAGGTTCGAGTCCTGCCCCCGCTATTTTCTTTTTTGCGGGGCGGCATAGCTCAGTTGGTAGAGCAACGGAATCATAATCCGCAGGTCCTTGGTTCGAGTCCGAGTGCCGCTACTCTTTTTATAACTTTAGCTATAGATCTAAGAAAATTAATCCTCAAATTTGGGGGGAGTTTTTCGATCTCCTATGATTGCTGAGCCATGATCATCATATAAATAACTTTGGGACTGAATAAACTCGCGCAGTTGTTTGATCCGTTTTTCACGCGTGTCTTCCGAAATACCTTCTTCATTGACTTTTGTCATGAGCTTTTCGTAGAGCATCACTTACCTCCAAGGGTCGTTACAACACCCCCAACGTAAAACGATTACAAAATTCTGCCAAGATTTTTTTTTCATTTTAATTCTTTTACATGCTAGGATTTATCCGATTTTTGGAGGTTGATATGCTAAAAGTTGAATTACAATCGTGGGAATGTCCCATTTGTTTTAATCAGTTTAAAGAACCATGGATACATAATGGCTGTGGTCAGACAATGGATCGACAGTGTATCTTGGAGTCGGTTCAAAAACATCGGCGGTGTCCGAGTTGTAATGTAGAAGCAACGATGGAACAATTCAAACCCAATGTTGCTGTAAGAGATGCCATGGAAGAACTACAAAGGACGATTCCGGCTACAGTTGCTGAGAAAAAGGTTGAAGAGCTAGCTCCACCACTTCCTACCCCATCTTTTAGTCCATCAGTTTCATCGAGAGACAAAAAAAGCTTTTCTAATGTGATGCAAAGTATCAAAGAAAGAGATCAAGCCCTTTATTATGCCCATGTGAAAAAAGATAGTACACAAAAGTTATGTGTTGATTGGGGGAATGGCTATGTCGCGGTTTACAAGTCGGGAAATTGGCATTTCTATAAAATAGGAAATGGGGGAGGACCTGAGCTTTGCAAAAATAAGAACTTTGAGCAAGGGGTTCGATCTATTTTCCCCGAACGGTGTTAAGAAAGTAACGCGCTGTATGTTTTAGGCGAAAAAGGGGGCCAAATGGAAAGCTTATTTTAGGAAGTTGGTCTCCATTGACTCTATACAAAAGCTGATTTGTATTTTTCCATGAAAGATTATGAGCATTGCCAATTCTGAAAATGTATTGGTAGTGTTTTTTTGCAATAGAATGGACTTTTTTATTCCATAATCCAAAAGGGTAAACAAAGGAAGTCACAGAAACTCCTAGTTTTTCTTCAAGGAGAGCTTTTGAAGCTGACAGCTCATTTTCAGGGTCGATATGGGTGGAGGTCATGGGGCGATGATGGAGAGAATGGGAAGCGATTTGAATCAAAGGGGACTCTGCTAGCTCTTTCAATTCGCTCCAGCTACAAAAGGCAGGAGAAGGAATGGGTGGAGCTTTATCGGGAAAGGTTTGAACTTTTTCCAATCGTTTTTCAGAAGATAGGTTGGTTTCTTCAGGAATATAAGCGGCCGGAACAGCTAAAAGAGCCTTTAGCTGATTCTTTTTAAGCAATGGAAAAATATAGTGGTAGAAATCAAAAAAAGCATCATCAAATGTCAGGCAAATTGAGAGTTTACTACGAAGAGGTTCTCCTGGAAGAACTGTCGAATAACGGGATGCAATCCATTGAAAATGATCCTCTAAAGTTTTAAGAGGATTGGCATATTTACCATTACCGATCTTGTGATAAAGAAGAGCGAGAAGCATAGGCAAGCTTTAAATATTTATAAAAGGCTGTTTGGGCATTATACACGGAAATAATATATCCCTCTTTTCCACCAAGGAACCCTCGCTTCATAATGTAAGATTTAAAAAAGGCGAAAGACCCATGAACAAGAGCTTTGATGAAAGAGGATTTTTTCTTGTGAGCATTTTGCTCTGCAAAAAGGTTAGAATACGTCTCCATTTTGAGTAAGAAGTCTGAGATCGATCGGTAGGAATAGTGTTTAACAGGAGAATGAAGTTTGATTTCAGAAAGTCCGGCTGTTTGGATCTTCTCATGCACTTTATCATCGGTAAATGCAGTCACTTGCTTATTATATAGACGGATATGGCGATCAGGATACCATCCACACCATTTAATATGCTTCCCATTGAAATAGTTATTGAAAGGGAAAGAGTAGACTTTTTTCATATCGAGCTGTAGCGATAGAATCTCCTGTGCAAGCCCAAGAGTTAGCACCTCATCACTATCTAAAGAGAGAATCCAGTCATTCGATGCATGAAAAGCCGCTAGATTATGGAGGGGTCCGAACCCAGTAAAAGGAGAATGGAAAATCTTTACATTGGGATAAAGACCAGCAATCTCGAGTGTTGCATCGGTTGATCCTGTATCTAGAAGGATAACTTCATCAAAATTTTTGGTTGATTCCAAGACAGAACCAAGTGTTTCTTCGTTATTTTTTGTTAAAATTGTTACTGTAATCATACACGTAGCATAACATGAACCTATCCCGATAATCAATTTTATTGGGATTTTTTAGGGGTTTTCAACACCTCAATCTAAAAAAAACTTTTTAAAGTGCTCTGCAACGATATCAGGAGACTCTATAGCTATGCCATGTCCTCCTGAACATTCGATTAAGGTGGAATTTACAATATGCTTGGCTAGATATTCCGATTCGTGAGGAAGGGAAATAATATCTTCTGGTGTATGAAGAATTAGGGTTGGAGCTTTGATCTTTTGTAAATCTTTTTCTCCATCGAATTGCGCTAATACCTCAAACTGTCTTTTTTGATCTTCAACTGACTGTGGGTATTCATATTCTAATCTATCTTTTTTAAAAGCAGAGATCTTTTCCTGATTTGATAAAAATTCCTCTCCAAAAACCCAAGGGAGAATAGCAGCAAAAATATCTTCAAATTCTAACTCTCTTTCTCTTAGTGTTAGAATGGATCGGAGCCCTATTAGCATGGCTTTTCTCCATTTTGCACTAGTAACTAGCAGGGCGATTTTGTTGATTTTATATCCATGTCTTGATGCGATCTTCTGGACAATAGTTCCTCCCATCGAAATCCCTGCAATATGAGGGTTTGTAAGATTGAGAGAATGGGCCAAGGCAACAATATTGTCTGCCATTTGTTCAGCAGTAAGAGGACCTCCATGATCTACAGTTTGTCCTGTTGCTTGATTATCAAAAAGTAAAATCTGGAAATGATCTTTTAACAGTTCCATCGTAGGCTTCCAGAGAGTAAGATCGCTATTATAACCATTTACAAGAATGAGAGTTGGTCCTTTCCCATGCAATTCATAGTAGAAGTTTACATCATTCACTTGTTGATTCGGCATAATGGAGTTCTCTTTTAAAAGGTTTAGATAGTTGTATAACTAGTGTTTGGTGGAGTTTTTGTCTAGAAACTATTGACTAGGTATCACATCATTAACCTTTATAGGTAAATTTTCTTTTCCTTTTTCTCTCTATTTTCTATAGTGGAAGCTTTTCAGGAGAAAGCTAAATGGCAAAGAGTTATCAGTTTGATAAAGGGTATACGTTTGATGATGTTGCCCTTGTTCCACAGTTTAATAATGTTCCCTCTAGAACAGAACCTCAACTTGATTCTTGGTTAACAACAAAAAGAAAACTAGGAATTCCGATTCTTTGTGCCAATATGGATACGACAATTTCTGATGAACTCGCAGAAATTTTGATTAAAAGAGGCTCTGTTCCTATCTATCATCGCTTCACTTCAGATTTCTCAAGACAAGAAGAATGGGTGAAAAAATTTGGAGATAAAACCTTTATTTCCTGTGGAATTGGTAAGGAAAAGCTAGAAGAGGCTCAAAAACTTTTCGATAAAGGTGCTGGAGGTGTTTGTATTGATGTTGCTCATGGGCACTCTTTACAGATGCTTAAATTTATTGAAGCGTTAAAAAAGTCTCATCCAGAAAAAGAGGTGATTGCTGGAAATGTCTGTACAGCAATGGCCTACCAAGATTTAGTGAATGCGGGAGCGGATGCCGTAAAAGTAGGTGTTGGCCCTGGAGCAGCTTGCACCACGCGTGTGATTACAGGATTTGGTGTCCCCCAATTTAGTGCCATTTTCGAATGTGCTAAAGTCGCTGAAAAACTTCGGGTTCCGTTGATTGCTGATGGAGGAATTCGGACAAGTAAAGATGTCGTCTTAGCCTTAGCTGCAGGAGCAAGTAGTGTCATGATTGGAAAGCTTTTTGCTCTTACTGAAGAAAGTGCTGCTGAGAAGAAAGATGGAAAGGCTAAATTTCGAGGACAAGCAAGTGAAGATTTCCAGACAGATTACTATGGTGGTCTGAAAGAGAAAACAGTTGCTGAGGGTGTTGATTTTTGGGCTCCAATCTTAGGATCTGCCGAGAAACTGATCGATGATTTAATGGGGGGACTTCGAAGTGGGCTCACGTATGGAGGAGCACGCAATATTAAAGAACTCCAACGAAAAGCAGAATTTGTAGAGGTGACTTCTAGCTATATTCAGGAAAGTCACCCAAGACCGGGAACATATACTCATGATACTTGAAACTTCGAGTTTCAGTTGAAATGAGGTTACAAGAGCGAAAAATGAATAAACAATTAGGTGTTTGGATGCTCACGGCACTTGTCGTGGGAAATATGATTGGATCGGGAGTTTTTTTACTTCCAGCTTCCCTAGCGAGTTATGGAAGCATTACAGTGTTTAGCTGGGTTGCTACGGCAATTGGAGCCATGCTACTGGCCATGGTTTTTGCAAAACTCAGTACTTTGTTCCCCAAAACAGGGGGGCCCTATATTTACTGCAAAGAAGGCTTTGGGAATTTTATAGGATTTCAAGTCGCCTATAATTATTGGATTTATATGTGGGTTGGGAATGCAGCAATCGCTGTTGCTTTTACCGGATATTTAGCAACATTCATCCCAGAGCTTGCCCATAATGATCTCCTTGCATTTTTTGTCACTGCTGGTGTCGTGTGGTTTTTTACCCTAGTGAACATCATTGGAGTTCATTTAGCGGGGAGTTTTCAGCTCATTTTAACGATCTTGAAGTTTGTTCCACTTATCTTGATTGCAGTGATTGGGGTCTTTTTTATCGATACACACAATCTAGAATATTTTAACATGACGGGGAAATCTAACTTTTCAGCCTTGTCAGGTGGAGCAATGCTTACTTTATGGGCATTTCTAGGAATGGAGTCAGCTTCTATTCCTGCAGATGATGTCAAAGACCCTAAAAAGACCATCCCTCGTGCCACTATTTTAGGAACAGCCATTACCGCAGTTGTTTATATCATAAGCACTATTGCAATCATGGGAGTGATTCCGATGCCTGAGCTTCAAGAATCTACTGCGCCATTTGCAGATTTAGCTGGGAAAATTTTTGGAAGTTGGGGAATGTATGTAATGGGAGCGGCTGCAGTCATTTCATGTGCTGGAGCACTCAATGGCTGGATTCTACTTCAAGGGCAGATTCCGCTAGCTGCAGCCAAAGATAAGCTTTTTCCCAAACGTTTTGCGAAAGTTTCAAAATCGCGCTCCCCAGTATTTGGAATACTCATTTCCTCAGTCCTTATCACCCTTCTTCTTTACTTGAATTTCAATAAGGCACTTGTTGATCAATTTACATTCATCATCTCACTTGCTACTTTGGCGGCTATCATTGCTTACCTTTATACCTCAGTTGCTGAGTTTGTTATTTATATCAAACACCCTGATAAGGTTGAGAAAGCAACTGTTGTTAAAACACTTACAATTTCAGGGCTTGCCTTTATCTATACCTTTTGGGCAACAGTGAGTGCAGGACAAGAAATCGTATTTTATGGTGCGCTTTTAATGTTCACAAGTATCCCAATTTATGGGTGGATGGAGTGGCAGAAATATAGGAAGAAGATTTATGAAACAATTTCATAATAATAGGTGTCCGAAAATCCATAAAATCAATTAACCCTTTTAACATGGAATAGCTTCATGGGACAAATTAAGAAGATTTATGACTCTGTTCATCGTTTTATTCATATCGATGAGGTGGAAAGCCTTTTAATCAATACAGCGCCTTTTCAACGTCTCCATTATATTCATCAGCTAGGTGTTACTTACTTTGTCTATCCAGGAGGGACGCATCGTCGTTTTGAACACTCTCTAGGTGTGATGGAGCTTGCGACTCGGATTTATGATGAGATTACTTCAGGAGACCTTCCGAAGAAGCTAACCGATATGATGCCCCGCTTTGGAACGTTTGAATACCGTTATTGGAGGCGTGTACTGCGATTAGCAGCTCTATGTCATGACTTAGGTCATCTTCCCTTCAGTCACGTTGCTGAGCACCGTTTGCTTGGTAAGGGAGGGCATGAGGTCTGGACGCAAAAAATCATGGAAAGTGCGTTCCTTGAACCGGTTTGGGACCGTTTTTCTGCAGAATCCATTCAAGAGGGTATTGATCGAGATGTACAACTTGATGTGATGAAAGTTGCATTGGGCGAAAAGAAGTTTGAAGGAGAATTTACACCTTGGGAAAGGGTTGTTACAGAAATTGTAACAGGGGACTTTTTTGGAGCAGATCGAATTGATTATCTTTTAAGGGACTCCCAGTGTACGGGGCTTGCCTATGGCCTTTTTGATTATCATCAGCTTATTGAAATGCTTAAAATTATCGTGACTCCTGAAGGGAATCTAGCTTTAGGGGTTGAGGAAAATGGGATTGAGTCTTGTGAAGCCCTTCTTCTTGCTCGCCATTATATGCATAAGCGTCTTTATCAGTACTCAAGTGTTAAATCTTATGCTTATCATCTTGCTCGCTTTATGGAAACGATCTATTACGACTTAGGTGAGGACTTAGACCGCTATGTTGCAATGACGGACAATGAAGTCTTAGCCGAGCTTAATAGTGCTTCTAGAGATGAATCGCATCCAGGACATTTTGATGCAAAATGTCTTTATGTTCGTAATTATCGCTTTCGAGCAATAGCTCTTTCTTCTCCTCCTTTAGAAAGTGATCTATTAGCCATTAAAGAAGAACTAGGTATTCCTGATGATGAAATTTCTTGGGAAATTTCTAAGAAGGGAAAAACGAAGCTTGGAATGAATTTTCCTGTTCTTAAACAAGATGGCAGTGTAGATATTGGAGATAACCTTAGTGAAATTTCTGTTCCACCTAAGGAAAGAAGCTGGATTTATGTTGCTCCACAATTTGAAGAAAAGCTTCGAAAACAACTGAATCATGTGGATGTTTTAGGATGAAAAAATGGATCTATCTAGCTCTTTTTTTACTTGTTACCTGCTTAGGTTATGCAGATAGCTGTGACATGCGTCCAGTTCCTGTTCCGCCTCCAACCCCTGAAGCCATTAGTTTTTATAAGGGGGGAAACATCCTCTGGATTGTTAAAAATCTGTGGAGCTTAGCTATTCCAATCGTCATCCTTTTCACAGGGTTTGCAGCTAAACTTCGAGAATTTTGTGACCAGGTAACGCGAAGATGGTTTTGGAATACCGCATTCTTTGCTCTTATTTATCTGTTAATCACTGCGGTGTTGACTCTTCCTATGGATTATTATGCTAGCTTTATTCGTCCACATGTTTATGGACTTTCTAATCAATCATTAGGACGCTGGTTTAACCAATATTTAATTGGAACAGGGATTTCGACACTTATGGGAATTATCATTGTTTGGATTCTTTATGGTGTGATTCGCAAAAGCCCGCGTAGGTGGTGGTTATACTTTGGAATCCTTACTTTCCCTCTGATTGTTTTTTTAGTGATTGTTCAACCCATTTGGGTTGCTCCACTTTTTAATAAGTTTGGCTCAATGGAAAATAAACAGCTGGAACAAAAGATTTTACATTTGGCGTCTCGAGCAGGAATTGAAGGGAGTCGTGTGTATGAAGTCAATAAAAGTGCAGATACAAATCAGATCAATGCCTATGTCACAGGGATTGGATCGACAAAACGGATTGTGATTTGGGATACTGCAATTCAACGTCTGACTGAAGATCAACTCCTCTTTGTCATGGGACATGAGATGGGACATTATGTTCTTCACCATATGTGGTGGGGGCTTTTAGTTTACACCTTAATTTCGATTGTGACTCTTTTTCTTATCTACATTGTCGGAAAATGGTCCATAGGGAGGTTCAAGCAAAGATTTGGATTCGAAGATATGTCAAATATTGCTTCTCTTCTCCTCATCTTTTTTCTCTATGGAATTTTTTCTATTTTGCTTGCCCCTGCTGGCAACCTTTTCTCACAAAAAATTGAGCATAATGCAGATACCTTTGGGTTAGAGTTAACTCATCTCAATCATGCTGCGGCTACAGGCTTTGTGAAGCTCCAAATGAATAATTTAGGATATCCATGGCCCGGAGAGCTCTATATGCTCTTTAGAGCAAGCCACCCTTCAATTGGAGAAAGAATTACTTACTTTAATAGCTATGCCCCTTGGTGTCATGGAGAGCCCCTAAAATATGGAAAATATTTTACACACCAAGATAGTAAACCCCATCCTGCTAAAACTCAGCTGCAATAAGCTAGAAATTTTGCAAAAAATTTTGGTGGGATAGGTTCAAGTAGTCTGGTATACTCATTAGAATGAAAGTCCAAAAAATATTTACTCAAGTTAAAGAAGAATTTCAGACATATTCAAAAGGGCAAAGGCTCTTTCTCTTCTTTGCGATGCTATGTGGTTTTTTCATTACTGCGGAATATGCCATTACAAAGCCAACAAGTAACTCAATATTCTTGGCCCATTACAGCGTCAAGCTTTACCCCTATGCTTGGCTTCTAACCGTTCCTTTAAACCTTGTTGTTGTCACTCTCTATAATCGGTTTCTCTCAAAGTTAGGCTGCTTCAAAATGTTCCTCTGCACGATTTTTTTAACGATGGGGATCAATGTCTTATCAGGAGCTTTTGTCCAAAAGTTTCCTCCTCTGGCATTTCTTCTTTACGTTTGGAAAGATATCTACGTTCTCTTGATGTTTCAGCAGCTTTGGTCAGTCATTCACACAAAAACCGAAATCTCTAAAGCTAAATACTTATATGGCATTCTTTTTGGGGTGAGTGGGATCGGAGCAATTTTTGGAAGTTTAGTCCCTAGCTTTTTTGCTGTAAAAATAGGATCAGAGCATCTTCTTTACATGACGATTCCTCTCTATCTTCTCTTTATCTGGACATACCATCAAATGTTGAACCGAAGTGGAATGGAAGGGGAGGATCATCTGCAAATCAGGAAGGCAAAAGGAGGTTTTAAATTGATTCGTTCTTCTCGTGCCTTAAAGTTCATCCTTCTCATCGTGATATTAATGCAGCTTTCGACCACAATCATGGACTATCAGTTCAATAACTTCTTGCAGCAGAAATTTCCGATGCAAGATCTTAGAACCCAATTTTATGGTCGTCTTTGGGGAATGATTAACACCTGCAAGCTCTGTCTTCAATTCTTTGCAACCTTCTTACTCGTTCAGTTTTTGGGGCTTAGAAAAAGTCACTTCGTAGTTCCTGGAATATTATTAGGGAATGCAGCCCTTACCCTATTTGCGCCATCATTTGGTGTGATCACTTATGGATTTAGCGTGATTAAAACCTTCGATTATTCGATCTTCAATATTCTGAAAGAGATGCTCTACGTACCACTCAAGACTGATGAAAAATTTAAAGCGAAAGCTGTTATCGATGTTTTTGCCTACCGCTCAGCAAAAGCATTTGCTTCTCTTTTCGTTATTGGTTTAGGAATGCTTTCTCCAGAAAAACTGCCCTATGCTTATTCTTGGGGACCGTTCACTCTATTTGTCGTATGGATTGGAGCAGTATTCTTCTACTTCCAGCGGAGACAAGAAAAACTCCTTGAAGCTTGATCCCATTATTATTATCATTAATCCCCGAACCAGGAGATATCAATGAGTAAGGTAAAAAGAACATTTCAAAATGGAAAAGAAACTATAGAGGTCGATCTCGATCCCTTTGATATTTTTCATGATCCACTTCTGAATAAAGGAACAGGATTCACTAACGATGAACGAACTGAGCTAGGTCTCCATGGTTTGATTCCCTATCATACATCAACAATTGAAGAGCAGGTCAAAAGACGTTATGCTAACTTTTGTGCTAAAGAAAACGACATCTCCAAGTATAAATTTCTCTCGACCCTTCAAGATCGAAATGAAACTCTTTTTTATCGGTTATGTAGTGAATATCCTGAAGAAATGCTTCCTTATATCTATACCCCTACAGTTGGGGATGCTTCTCTAAACTTTAGTTATCTCTATAGTCAAAATAGGGGAGTATACATCTCCTACCCTCACAAAGATCGCATGGAAGAAATCATCAATAATATTCCTCGGGATCATGTGGATGTCATTGTTGTTACTGATGGGGCTCGTATTTTAGGGCTCGGAGATCTTGGAATGGGAGGGATGGCGATACCCGTTGGGAAACTTGCTCTTTATTCTCTATTTGGGGGAGTCCACCCAGCTTATACTCTTCCGATTACTCTTGATGTTGGAACCAACAATAAAACGCTACTTAATGATCCTCTATATCTGGGCTGGCGTAACGAAAGACTTTCAGGAAAAGAATATGACGAATTTGTTGATGCCTTTATTCAGGCGATTACAAAACGTTATCCCAAAGTTTTGGTTCAATGGGAGGATTTTTCAAAGCAACAAGCTCAACCACTGCTCGACCGTTATCGAGATAAAATTTGCTGTTTCAACGATGACATTCAAGGAACAGCAGGAGTTGTTGCTGCGGGCCTTTTTGGAGCTCTTAAAGGAATTAATGGAGATATTAAGGATCAACGGATTGTCTTTTTCGGTGCAGGTTCCGCTGGAATTGGTATTGCTGAACTTATCACTCAAGCAATGGTGGAAGAAGGGATGACTCGTGAAGAAGCAAAAGAACGGATCTTTGTCATGGGAAGAAATGGACTGGCTCATACAGGATCTCAAGAACTCGATGACCTTAAAAAACGCTTTGCTCAGAAAGAAGAAGCGATCCAGAAGTGGGGCGTAGAGGATATGCAGAATATTACGCTTCTCGATACAGTTAAACATGCTAAACCCACCATTCTTATTGGGACTTCAACACAACCAAACACTTTTACAAAAGAAGTGGTGACTGAGATGAAAAAGCATGTTGTGCGTCCTGTTATTTTCCCTCTTTCTAATCCTACATCTAAGTCTGAGGCACAACCAGCTGATCTTATGAAATGGACGAAAGGGCAAGCTTTGATTGCAACAGGAAGTCCTTATCAACCTGTCAAATACGAAGGGAAGAGCTACGTGATTGGTCAATGCAATAACGTCTTTATTTTCCCAGGTGTCGGTTTAGGTGTCATCGCATCAGGGGCTACCCGTGTAACAGATCGGATGTTTTTAGAGGCTGCAGAAGTTTTGAGTCGCTACGCGCCCATTATTAATAACCCTTATGCTTCACTCTTTCCTCGTCTTACAGAATTACGATCCATCTCTAGAGATGTAGCCATTGCTGTAGCCAAAGAAGCGATTAAAGAAGGTGTTTGCCCTAATCCTCCGAAAGATATTGAACAGGCTGTAAAAGATAATATGTGGGAGCCTGAGTATCCTAGTTTGAAGAAAATGAAAAAATAATCGCTTCATAAAAACATTTTTCTTGTCGCTAATATTAAGATTCGGTTAAGCTCTTTGCCAATTTAAAAATGGTGTGTTAATCCATGGCAAAAGAGTCAAAACTGAAAGAATCTTTAGAGCGTATTGGGTCTCTTTTTAATACAAAAAGGGAACCAAACAAGGAAAAAAAAGAGATGCGTGCATCTGTTGTACGACTAAACTTTTTTCTTCTAAATGCTGCTTTTAAAAAGATTCAAAAAGGAAAGCCACGAAAACCATTATCACTCTTCACAACAAAAATTCTTAACTCTAAAAATAAGCACTTTTCTGCGCTTATAAAACAAGCTGAAGCTATCTGCTCAAAACAGGATATCGAACTTTTTTCCTACAAGGAATTTTATTCGCAAAGTCACTTTGCTCTTCGCCGTGCTGTTCAATGGAAATTTTCCAAATATATCAAAAATAAGCAAGAAGCTGCAGCACTGATTAATAAGATGAAAGAAGCCTCACCCGAGGCCTTTAAAAGGCACTTGATCACCCTCTTAAAAGATAAGGAGCTCACTCCTCAAGAAATCGAACAAGAAGCACGTCTTCTAGAAGAACAATATGCTTTGTGGAAGCATGGTCCAGCAGCTCCCATTTCAATTCCCCCTATTTAAAGATCATGACTAGCCCTGCAACTAAAAGGGCTAATCCGAAAATCCTCTTAAGAATTTTAGTAGGAAGGATATGAGCAAGTTTTGCTCCAAAAGGAGCAACGAAAAAAGAAATAATGCTAATGATTAGAAAAGCAGGGATGTAAAGGTATCCAACTGAATCTTCTACTGGGGTGGAGTGCATGCCCACTAAAAGAAAAAAGAGAGCTCCAAATAGAGAGATGAGAAAACTAAGAGCAGAAGACGTTCCAATGGCTTTTTTTACTGGGATGTTAAAGTGAGTTAAGATTGGAACATTCACGATCCCTCCTCCTAAACCAAGCATTGTTGAAAGAGTGGTAACACTTATCGAAATAACAGATAGTCCCCAAAAGGAGGGGAGTTTTTTTTCTTTTTTGATTTTAGCTTCAGGTAGAAGAAAACGGATTCCAAAGAGGACTTCAAAAATACCAAAAAAGATTTGTAAAAATGTTGATGATGCAAATCGAGCGATCAAAGCTCCAATAATCGCTCCGATGACAATTCCTAACCCCATAGGTTTCAATATATGGAATAAAACTGCCTCTTTTTTGTAATGAGAATAACTTGCAGAGAAAGTATTGAAGACCATTGCAGCTAGAGAGGTTCCAATGGCGAGGTGCATGATTTCTGCAGAAGGAATGCCGATCTGTGTAAAAGTAAGAAGAAGAAGGGGAATCGTAACAATTCCACCACCAATTCCCAGAAGCCCTGATAATAGTCCTGCTAGAATGCCAATTAAACCAAAGGAAATAATTTCAAAAGTCAAAATTGCACCTTAATTTGTAAGTTTCGTTTACTTTACTCAAAAATTTTTTTTGTTGCAAAAGAGGAGATATTGGTTTATCAATGTATCATATTAATAAAAGATAAAGATAGTGATGCTTCGCAGGTTTTTCTTTTTTTTGGGGGCTCTTTTTTCACTTACACAACTTGAAGGTAAGATTACTGTCGATCTTTCTCATCCTATCCTTTTAATTGTTGATACTGATGCTGACATCGATGATATGATGGCTATTCTTTATCTTTTGAAATCTCCACGGGTTGAAGTCAAAGCAATTACAACAGTTGGAGTAGGGATGACCCATTGGGAATATGGAGCAAAAAACATTTCCAACTTGTTAGAACTTGCTGGTCATTCCCGAGTTCCTGTTTCCTTAGGAGCTCGCAAATCACTAAGCCCAGCAGGCACTGTTCCTCCTGAGTGGAGAACTGAAGCCGATGAGATTGGAGGCATTAAGCTTCCTAATAACCCTGTTCATCCTGTTCCAGCGCGTGCTAGTGAATATATGACGAATCTCATTAAGAAAAGTCCTGTTAAGATGACTCTCTTATGTATTGGGCCTATGACCAACGTTGCTACTGCACTGAATGAAAGTCCAGAAATCAAAGATAATATCGAACGGATCTTTATTATGGGGGGAGCAATCTTAGCTCCAGGAAATATTGTCGGTCGTCCCCAAGGATTTAGAAATCAATTTGCTGAATACAATATCTTACTAGATGCAAAAGCCGCATCGGATGTTTTTAACTCAGGAGTTCCAATCACTCTTGTTCCCTTAGATGCAATAGAGCATGTTCCAATCACAAAGGAATTTTATGAGAGGATTTCAAAACAGCGAAAGACTCCCTCGGCAAACTTTGTGTATGAAGTGATCAAGCCTTATGGGACACTGCAAAAACGAGCTAAAAGCTATTTTTCCGATCCTTTAGTGGCTGTTATTATGACTCATCCTGAGGTAGCAACATACCGTGATCTAAAATTGACAGTTAACCTTAAAAAAGGACCTGAATATGGTCGGTTAATGATGTCAAAAAAGGGACCAAACATTCAAGTTGCTACAGGAATTGATGCCCAAGCTTTCTACGACTATTTCTTAAATACTCTCAATCGCCCTACCAATCTTAAGCAAAATCACAATGAATCAAAGTAAACATTAAATTTATAAATTTATCTCACTCATCAGTTTTATTGGAATTTTCCCACTGCTTTTAACCTCTTATTTGAACCTATTGTCCAAGGATAAGGCTAAAAAATTAAGGGTTGAAAGAAGCTTAAAAGAACAAAAACTGATGAGTGGAATAGGTTTATGGTAAAAAATCCTTGAAACAATTGACTACTCTGTTTAAAGTTTGTGTAAATAATTTCTTAAGCAGGAGTTAAGCGCCGATCGATTCTAAAAAACTCCTATAAAGATCCATACCTCAATCCATGAAGAGGGCCACCCCACGGGGTGGCCTTCTTTATATTTTTGTTTAAAGATAAAGTTTCTTGCTTCTTGAGAGTTGGCCGTGTTAAAATTTCCATTTTCAATCATTTGTTGAATAGGGAGACCTCGCAATGGATCTTAAAGAAGAAATTTTAGAAGTAGCCGGCTATGAAAAAGTAATAAAAGTCACCGACACAGATTCTGGACTTGTTGGAATCATTGCGATACACAATACAACTTTAGGTCCTGGCCTTGGTGGAACGAGAATCTATCCCTATAAAAGTTTTGACGAAGCCTTGACTGATGCTCTTCGTCTATCTAAAGGAATGACCTATAAGGCAGCGATTGCTCAAGTGGGACTAGGAGGAGCCAAGAGTGTCATTATGGCAGACCCTAAAACAGAAAAGACTCCAGAGCTTTTAAAAGCGTTTGGAGAAGCTGTTAATCGCTTAGAGGGAAAATACATTTGTGCAGAAGATGTTGGCTGCACTCCTGCAGATATCGATACAATTCTACAAACGACAAAATACGCATGCGGAGTCCATAATCTTAGGGGAAGTGGAAACCCTTCATCATTTACTGCTCATGGTACGTTTTTAGGAATACAATCCGTTCTTCAGGAGCTTGATGGCTCCGATTCTCTAGAAGGAAAAACCATTGCAATTCAAGGAATTGGCAGTGTTGGTAAAAGACTTGCAGAGCGCCTTTTCTGGGCAGGAGCAAAATTGATTATTAGTGACGTTAATCTTGATGTTATTGAACACTTTGCTCACCAGTTTGATGCTGAAAGAGTTAGCCCTGAACAAATTCTAGAAGTCGAATGTGATGTTTTAGCTCCTTGCGCATTAGGAGGAGTGATTAATCAAAATACAATTCCAAAGCTTAAGTGTCGAGCGATCGCAGGTGCTGCAAATAATCAACTTTTAAAGCCTACTGATGCCGATCACTTGCGAAAAAAAGGAATTCTCTATGCTCCAGATTTTGTCGTAAACGCTGGGGGATTAATCAATGTGATGAATGAACTTTCTTCTGAAGGGTATAATGCAACAAAAGCGCGCGATATGATCAATCAAGTCTATCATCAACTTCTACAAATTTATGAAATTGCGCAGCAAAATGAAGTGTCTACCCATCAGGCAGCTGTTAGCCTTGCTGATCATCGAATTGAAAAAGAAATTGGAAAGAGAACTGAAGAACTCTGCTTCCGTTTTGCTTCGACTCCTGCATAGCAACAATTCTGTTAACTAGAGGGTATAGATACCCTCTAGTTTAGTCTTATCAGATAGATTTAGAATAATTCGCACTGAAAGTTATACGAGCTATTTCCAAAAGGATTTTCTTCACTTGTATGCGAGCTGTCATTTTTTGTTGAATTTGTATCTGTAAGTTCACTAATAAAGGTTTGCATTCCCTCGGATAGTGATGAGTAGGGAACAGTTGAATAAGCATTTTGAGCAGCAACAGCAGGACTTTGACCCGCTTGAAGGTTTGCATAAAATGTTTCCATGAAGAGTTTATCTTGTGGATTTGCTAGTGAAATTGCTCCATCGGCAAAGTTTTTAGCCATGGTTGTGATTTGAGAGAGATTAAAACCATGGGTAGAGAGGACACCCTCAAATTGATCAATACCCGCTATCGTCTTAAAGGTCGTTTGATCTGTAGCACTAATATTTCCGAATCCGATAGAGAAAGTTGAATCACTTGTCATTTTTCCAATAATTGCAGCATAGGCCCAAGACTCAATAGAGTTGAGAGAAAGACCTTGTGAAGCTAAAGCGTCTACTTTAGGAAGAGTAGCAGCAACAAGCGCTTTTACGTTACGGTCAGAGGATAAGTCTCCAAATTGAGTAAGTTCGGTCTTTAAGTCTTGAATTGACGTGGGCGTATGTGGATTAAATGGAGGAGGCTCATCGTTTTTGAAGTAAGTTGTGTTCAGTACGGCAAGATGATCAGAAGGATTATACATTTGTCCATTGTAATTATATTTGTATTGAACAACTTCAGATGAGTTTGCTGCATCTTTATCGTAACCCGATTCAAACTGCAAATCTTCTCTAAGGTCTGGTGTTCCTTCAAAATCCCAAGCGTGATTCGTAAAACCACCCTTATCACCTGGGCGTGTTTCATAAAATAGGTCATAAAGTCCCGCCCACTGAAAGGCTTCGTCATGATCATAGGAAGGATCACCGTCGATTTTCTCTTTATCATTTGAATCCATCATGAAAAGAGTGCGGTGATGATCTGCCCAATGCTTCTGACCTCCATCAGCACCTTCAAAGCCACAAATATCATTTGCAAGACCTTGTAAACTCTTGGGAGCAGCTCCACCGTGTGGTAAATGGCCACCAAAAATATTCATCGGCTTTTCATTAGGATGCCCAATTCTTGTAAATTGAGCGCCAATGACTTGATTGGTTCCCACATCAAAGACTTGGGTCTTACCTAGCTTCCATTTGTCCTTTTTATAGAGAATAATATTATCGCCACTACCCACTTCAACTGCGCCATATCCTTCAAGAGCACCACCAGGTTGAAGCTCTTCATTAATCGTTTGCTCCCAGGTATGATAGGAGTAGGTTGTTCCACATTCTTGGAGAGCAACAAAGTCCAGGTTTTGACCATTATTTGAAGCTTTTCCAGAGATCATATCGAGTATGGCTTGCTTTCTATTTTCCCAATAATAAGGGGAGTTTTTGTCCTTTTGATCGGCCTCTTGAATTCTGAGGTTATAAGTCATTGATTTAACCTCAGTATCACTTTGATTTTGAGTCGTTTGAGGCATACCCTCTAACTGACTCTCATACATATCATTTTGAAGAACATCACTTACAGAAATGCTCATTAGTACCCCCATATTATGTATTATAAAAATAACAGCTATAAAGCCATTTTAATATAAATAAAGTGGTTTGTAAAGTTTTATTTTAAAAATAAAAATATAAATTATTAAACATAAGTAATTTGAGTTAACCATGTGTTTTTTATCTTATTAATTATTAAGCGTTTAAATTAAAAAAGAGCGTGTATGAGATTTTAGAAGCAATTTAGAGTTAAATTATTAAAATATAGGTATTTAAGCTTTAAAATAAAGTTTATTTATTCGGTTTTTTATGCTATAATTTAACTAAAGAAGGGGAGTTTTATCATGGAAGTTTCAACTTGTTCACCGTCATCTGTTGATACAGCTGTCGACAGAGATCTTTTTCCTAGTGGTTCTGCTGAAGAAGGAATCACAAGAAAAATGCAAACCTTGGTTTCAAAACTTTGGAATGGTCAAGCTCTTAATGCTTCTGAACAAGAGTTTCTATCAACATCATCAAAAGCCACAGCTTCTTGGGGTGATCGATTTGTATCCTATTTTTCTACCCCTGCTGATGAAAGTTCTGTTGCAGCAATCCACTCTCTAGGGGAACAAATTCTTGCTGGTCGTTATTCAACACAAGAAGCTCTTAGAAACATTGGAACAATGCTTGCTTCTAAAAATGAGCTTTCCACAAGAGAATTAGCGGGTCTTTCTCAACTCCTTTTGGCCTGTCAACAAAGAGACCCTGATTTATCGGCTTTAGTCAGTAGAGCTACGGCTGGACCTATATTCCGTGATGAATTGATTCCTATGCTTGATAATTACAATTATAATGCGCTTCCAAAAAAGGAACGAGCAGGAGAGGTTGTTGCAAAGGTTACTGTAACTGCCGATCATTGGGGAAATGAGCGTGTGGTTTTACTTCAATTTAATCGAAGTGGTTTTTTAGAAATTGTTGATGGAGTAGTTTCTCCTATGGATGTTTCTGCTCGACAAACTCTCAATAGAGAACAGGTCCGTCAGCTTAAAGACCTTTACAATGAGCTTAATCAAGACTTTCATTATAACAACCTGGGAGTTCTTCTAGAGTTTGCTCATTTTCATGAGCAAGAACGAGGAAAAAGACCTGAGCAGAGTGTAAGAGAAAGTTTTGAGGCCTTTGATCCAAGCCTTGTTGCTGTTGATAAGAAATATCACTCAGGAACCTGTGGTGTTTTAGCTAGTAGATTTGTTCATGAAAGTGCTTAGAGACTTGGAATTGAAGGGCAGTGTGTTTCCCACTTCACAGAAAATAATTGGACAGTGATTCCTTTTCCAGGTTCTGAAGAAAGCCCTATAAAATGGAGAGAACTAACGAATGAAGTCAATGGGTTCGATCATACCGATGCTGTTTTTGTGTTTAAAGATGAAGAAGGAAAGCGTCGTTTGATCAAATTTGCTTGTTCTCTAGAAGATAATTACGAAGATGAGATCAAAGAATACCGCCCAAGTCAAAGTCAAAGATGGGATGGTGTCGACTCCTTTTTTATGACAAATGGTTCATCAATTTCTGATCGCCCCAATAGATCCCATAATGATGGTGCGATTGCTAAGTCCTTCTTTAAAGGAAGATTTAAAGCGGCCATGTCAAAAGATGGAAAGATGATGGGCCTCGACTTCCTAAGAGGAAATTTTTATATGAACAAAAGTTGGTCTGATAAGATTCCTGGAATCCCTAAAAATGCTGCTGGAATGGTTTCAATCGACCTCAGGGATTTAGCGCAACCTGATCAAGAAGGGACTTACTTCATTGATGGTAAAGAAGTGCGTATGACCCACAGAGAAGCTCTAAACGTTATTTTGAGCAAGGCAGAAGGAGTATTTCATATCCCAGCAGACATGGCAGAAGGGGTAATTCGTATAGCTCAAATGGCGCCTGCAATGGGTCGGGAGCTTTACATTCAACCTTTACCGTTTATTCAAGAGCACTATGCTTCCTTAAGAATAATCGGAAAGAAAATGAATGAGTTTAAGACCTAATTTTGATAAAGCACCAGATCCTGGAGAAGATGCCTTATATCAAAGAATGATGCACCGTTATGATGAAATGATTGACAATTTGATTATTGATTATAATCCCGATGCAGCTGAAGCGATCATGCAATCAATGATTGATGAGTTTTGTACAGACTAAACCTAAGTTAGGGGAGAGATTTATCTTACTCTTAAAGATGAATCTCTAACATTCTCCTTAATTCAGCAACGATTTTTATATTTTCGCTATCCGTAAATTCTCGATTATGTGGATAGGCACCAATCTCAGCGCTAGAGTTTTCTTCTCTTAGTTACAAATAAAAGTACTCTTTAACACGATCAAAGCTAATGAGTCCTTTATGAGTTGAATCTTCATAGAGGACCACCCCATCTTTAGGATGATAAATAATAAGAACACGCCCTTTTAAGCTTTCTAAAGCTTCTGCTGAATCTCTAGTCCAATTAGGATTTGATATTGCAGAAGAAATAAAAGAGGTAACAATCGCTGCTTTCCAACCGCTATAACCAGCACTTTCAACTTTGACTGCCACGCGACTTCTTAAATCCCAAAGGGAGCGATCGCTTATAAAGTTGATCGTGGCTGTCGGGTATTTTTGTTGAATCGCTGCTGCTCCGAAAAGACCGAAGTAACCACCCATAGAATGGCCTCCAATGGCAATATGATTAGGATCAACCTGACACTCATTCACAAGATAATCAAACATGATCATGAAGTCCTCAATAACAAAATGTGTCTGTGTTGTTCCGGAGCTTTCTCCAGTCCCGCGAGGGTTAAATAAGAGAAGATGGGGGATATTTTCAGCCCTTCTGAGAGCTTCTCTCCATGCAAGCGGCTTTAATACCAGAGGTCTCGTAAAAACATCCATTTCCATGAAGAAAAATGATGGCTTTGGGCTCTGTTCCTTCAAAATGAACTCCATTGATCCGATCACCATTTTCGGTCTGAAAATAGACCTCTTTTCCATTGAATTCTTCAATCAGTCCTTCTTTCATTGGGCGAAGCCCTAGGAATAAGTTTTTGCCATCTGAAACAGTCCGTCTATGAGCATCAAACAAAGTCCTAGAGATCATCTCATTACAACCAGGAATAGAAGAAGATAGCACACTTATAGCCATAAAATTTACCTATCAATACTTAACTGAAACAAGCTTTTTTATACGCTAAAAATTATGGATAAGAGCTTCCTTTCAGTCAAGAGGAGAGGTCTATTAAACACTTTTTTAACGTCTGATAATTAATGTTATGTTTGAAATAAAGTGTTTTTATAGAATGACTTAGAACTTTTGTTGAGAAAAACCTTTAAATATTGCTATACTACTGCAAATTTACATTTAGGTGGGGCTTATATGGCGGGAAACATTACAAAAATTTCTTTTTTTCAACCTATTGATAGAGAGCGGGTTTACTCTTCAGCTTCGAATAAGCTCTTATGGGCTTTATATGATGAAGTGATCGATAATATTTTTTCCTCTCCGTTTGCTACGAAGTGTTATCAAGTTCGTCAAGTTGGCTTAAATAACTCTACAAAAAAGAATTTTACGGCATGGTTCAAAAAGTGAGGTTTTTGGGTAGCAAATAAGATCAAGAATTCGCTCGTCTAGTGACGCTCAATGATGCTTTTTGATGTGTTAAGGAAG